>Ga0134092_1000010_pt1 | contig 152213 bp, 141 predicted proteins | sample 3_6taG_FD_94454 | JGI IMG/M metagenome (GOLD analysis project Ga0134092, IMG submission 94454) | Switchgrass degrading microbial communities from high solid loading bioreactors in New Hampshire, USA - 3_6_20_6_A3 metaG | ecosystem: Engineered > Bioreactor > Semi-continuous > Anaerobic >... | reverse complement strand
TGTAAGTGATGTTAAAATATACATAGAAGGTATTTATTCAAATTCTTTACCTAATAATAAAGTAAGAAACGAATAAAAAAGTATTGACCGGGAGGTATACTGATATATGAGCAGAAAAGCATCCAGGGAAATTGCTATGAAACTGGTATACCAGATTGAAATACAAAAAGGCGATATTGAATGGCAGGTTAACGATGCGCTGGAGAATAAGAACCTTACGGATGTGGATAAGCAGTACATCAGGACTGTTGTTTTCGGAGTATTCAACAATCTTGACAGGATAGACGGGCTTATTGAAAAGCATGCAATCGGATGGAAATTAAACAGGATTTCAAAGGTTGACTTATCAATATTAAGGGTGAGCATATACGAGATTCTGTTCGAAGATGAAATTCCCTACAGTGTTTCGGTAAATGAAGCCGTAGAACTGGCAAAGAAGTATAGTACCGCGGAAGCCGGTTCATTTATAAACGGTATACTTAGTAAAATCCCAAAATTACAAACAACACAGTAATGGAGAAATAACAATGCAATATGTTTTGACAGTATCGGAATTAAACAGGTATATTAAAGAGATTATATCCGGAGATTTGATTCTGTCCAATATATGGGTTAAGGGTGAAATTTCAAATTACAAGTATCACTATTCAGGTCATATATATTTTACTCTTAAAGATGAAAAAAGCCTGATAAAATGTGTGATGTTCAAGGGACAGACATACGGTCTGAAATTTTCTCCCGATAACGGAATGAAAGTTCTGGCGAAAGGTTATGTTTCAGTATATGAACGGGACGGACAATATCAGCTCTATGTAGAGGAGATGCAGCCTGACGGTCTCGGAAATCTTTATCTTGCCTTTGAACAGCTGAAGAAAAAACTGGAACAGGAAGGCCTTTTTGATGTAAGCAGAAAAAAAAGGCTTCCCTATCTTCCCTCATCAATAGGAGTAATAACTTCTTCTACAGGAGCTGTTATACGGGATATAATTAATGTTGCCACCAGGAGGTTTCCCAATGTCAATATCAAACTATACCCTGTAGCTGTGCAGGGAGAGCAGGCAGCTCCCACCATATGCAGGGCAATAGAGGTTTTTAACAGACTGAAATGTGTGGATGTAATAATCCTGGCAAGAGGGGGAGGCTCCCTGGAAGATTTATGGCCTTTTAATGAAGAAGTGGTTGCAAGAAGCATATTTAAATCCGAAATACCGATTGTTTCGGCAGTTGGACATGAAACCGATTTTACGATTGCCGATTTTGTTTCGGATGTAAGGGCACCCACACCTTCCGCCGCTGCGGAAATAGTTGTGCCTGAAAAACGTATTTTAAAACAGAAAATAACAGATATTAGAATGAGGCTGCTTAATGCCGTTATTAAAAATATAAGCATAAACAGGATGAAATATTCCAAACTTACCGAGAGCATAGTATTTAAACAGCCCTATAACAGGATAAACAATGAAAGAATCAGGCTGGACAACCTGAACAAATATATGTGCAGTGCCTTGATAAATAAACATGATATAGTAAAAATGCGGATTGTTTTTCTGATTGATAAACTTAACATGCTGAGTCCCCTTAACGTGCTAACAAGAGGTTATAGTATTGTCAGGTCAAAACCTGGCAATAATCTTGTTAAGTCCGTTTACGACGTTTACCCGGGAAATAAAATTGAAATTATTCTGAAAGACGGAAAAATTGATGCCCTGGTTGAAGCATGTCATTATGATGAAAAGGAAAGGGAGGAGTAACGTGGAGAATAAGGAGAGTGTGGAAAATAAAAACATGACCTTTGAAGAGGCCATGAATGAGCTGGAGGAAATCGTGCAGAAACTTGAAAAGGGAGAACTTTCCCTCGATGAGTCTATTGAATATTTTCAGAGAGGTATAGAACTTTCAAAGTACTGCAGCAAAAAACTGGATGAAATTGAAAAACGGATAACTGTATTAATTGAAGATGAAAACGGCAATATAAAAGAAGAGCCTTTTGAAATTAAAACCGAAGAAAGAATGAGTTATAAATGAACTACAGCAGAAGCGATTTTGAGAAAAAATATAACCAATGGGTTGAATGTATTAATGATGCCCTGACTGGAATAATTATTGAGAAGGATACACCGGAAAAAAACATATATAAAGCAATGAGGTATAGCTTAATGGCCGGAGGAAAAAGAATAAGGCCGGTGCTGTCATTGGCTGTTTCAGAAATGCTTGGCGGGAAGGCGGATGAAATACTTCCCTATGCATGCGCTATTGAATTGATACACACATACTCCCTCATTCATGATGATTTGCCTGCTATGGACAATGATGATTACAGGCGGGGAAAGCCGACAAATCACAAGGTATTTGGGGAAGCTATGGCGATCCTGGCAGGGGACGGACTACTTACCTTTGCCTTTGAATTAATGACAAATGCCCTGATTGAGGATGCGGGTAAAATTAATGAAAAATACGGATTGGAAGCAGCCGGAAGATTGAGTGCAAGAATAAAGGCCATAAATTATATTGCCAGGGCAGCAGGCGTTTCGGGAATGGTAGGCGGACAGGTTGTTGACATGGAGTCGGAAAACCGTGTTATAGACAAGCAATTACTGGAGTACATGCACAGGTGTAAAACAGGGGCCCTGATAAAGGCATCCGTTATTGTGCCTGCATTAATATTGGAAGCAGGAGAAAAAGATGTGGAATGCCTTGAAATGTATGCCGAAAGTATTGGCCTTGCCTTCCAGATAAAGGATGATATTTTTGATGTGGAAGGAAATGCTGCCTTGCTTGGAAAACAAACCGGCAGAGACATAACAAGAAATAAAGCTACGTATGTGTCACTGTACGGAATCGAGGAAGCCAGGTCAATGCTGGATGATTTAATTGAAAAGGGAATTTCGGCGCTGGACCGCTTTAAAGATAAAGCAGCCTTTCTGAGAAGTCTTGCATATTATATAAAAGAAAGAGAAAATTAAAAAGCATGAATACATGAATAATCGTGAATTAATAAAGATAATAAAATAAAAAATCAAGAGCAGTTAAATCAGAGGAAGTATAAAAGAGTATAAACATGAAATCTGAATTAAAACCCGAAAATAGAATTTTAACGACAGGTTTAAAGCTGATTTGGTTTATTCATAACCTTGAAAAACATTAATTTTTATTGTAAAATTATTTACCACAGTCTACTGACAATCAAAGTAAGGTGACAGTATAAGTGGTAATCAAAGTAGGTTGACAGTATAAGGGTGGTGCAGTATTCTAGTCAGGAATGCCATTTTTGAAGACGGGCCTAAAAATCCGTTAAAGGGCATATCGATGAAGTTCCTGGTGTTGGCTTGCTACGCCCAGTGGTGGGCTGATGCTGGGAGTTAAGGATTAGGGGCGATCCGCAATGGCATGCGGGCGTTGACCCCTCTTCCGCGGAGACCTATCCTTGTAGTGAAATGCCGTCTGGTAAAGACAAGAATGGCTGTAGCTACGAGATAGGATTAAACCTGTTATGCGGTACCTTCGGGTGCTGTGAACAGTGTAGCCTGCCTTGAGTGAATTTGGTGGATAACAGGTCGGATATGGGTAATATTGGCCAGTATTATTCATATTATCACTGTTTGAAACCAAGTTTGCAAAAGAGGCTAGAAAATGGTTAATTCCTGTCGAGGAAATCTCCTAGACTGCTCGTCGGAGAGGTATATTGAGGATTGCAGTGTGGACTAAGTGGTAATCAGGCCTTATTGCCGGTAACGGAATAACTGGATATTTAAAAGGAAACTGCTGAAACGGCGACGTTTCAGTATATCCAGGGGAAATCCTGCCTGACCTAAGCCGCAAAATTTACTCAATATACTACCACCCTTATCCTTATATAGACCTATGTAGATTATAAATTATTAATCAATAAATTATTAATCAATAGATCAAAACGGAGGATCGAAGGTGGAAGACGATAATTCAAGTTCAAGATCAAAGTCAAATTCATTTATAAATTCTAAATTAAGCCCGTCTTTTGTAAACGGAGATAAAAAAGTCAAGTTCAAAAAAAATCCTGTAGGTGATAAAAAAGAAAACAGAAAATGGACAGTTTTTATAACCTCATTGTCTTTCGTGTCGTCAGGTTTCTTTGTCTTTATATCTGAAGAATTATTGGAAAGAGCGAATAGCATAACCGCTTTTTTTATTTTGCTTGTTATTATTCTCATAGGTATAATTTTCGATATAGTTGGAGTTGCGGTTACTTCAGCCGAAGAAGCGCCATTCCATGCCATGGCTTCAAAAAAATATTACGGGGCAAAACATTCCATAAAATTAATCAGAAATGCTAACAGGGTATCTAATTTCTGCAATGACGTAGTAGGCGATATATGCGGAATTATAAGCGGTACGGCAAGCACACTGATCCTGGTAAGAATTGCCCGGGGAAAAAGCGAGCTTGCGGAATCACTGCTGGGATTGGTTATCAGCGGAATGGTTGCTGCGCTCACTGTCGGAGGAAAGGCAATGGGAAAAACTATTGCAATATCTAACAGCAATTATATAATTTATAAATTGGGAGTAATTCTGCAATTGTTTACTGATAGAAAGAGAGGTAATAAAACTGTCAAAAATAATAAGTAGAATTAACACACCGCAGGATGTGAAAAAACTGGGGATAGATGAGCTGGAACAGTTGGCAGACGAAATACGGGAATTTCTAATTGTACATGTATCAGAAACAGGTGGGCATATAGCATCAAATCTTGGAGTGGTTGAATTAACCCTGGCTTTGCATAAAGTCTTTAGCACACCCCAGGATAAAATAATATGGGATGTGGGCCACCAGTCTTATGTTCATAAAATAATAACGGGAAGGAAAGAGTATTTTAATACGTTAAGAAAATTCAACGGCCTGGCAGGTTTTCCAAAAACGGCAGAAAGTGAGCATGATATTTTTAATACCGGCCACAGCAGTACATCCATATCTGCTGCACTTGGAATGGCAAAGGCCAGGGATCTGAAAGGTGAAAATTATTCTGTGGTGGCAGTTATAGGTGATGGGGCGCTGACAGGCGGTATGGCTTTTGAAGCCCTCAACGATGCGGGACGTTCTGCCACAAATCTTATTGTTGTTTTAAACGACAATGAAATGTCCATTGCGAAAAATGTAGGCGGACTATCCAGCTATTTAAGCAGGATAAGATCTGAACCCATGTATTTTAAAGCCAAGGAAGACATAGATTCAATATTAAGTAAAATACCTGCTTTAGGGAAAAAAGCGTCAAAATTAATTAACAAAGCCAAAGGAACAATAAAGTATCTGATAATGCCGGGCATTATTTTTGAGTGCCTTGGGTTTACATATTTAGGCCCCATTGACGGGCATAATATTCCCAGAATGGTAGAAGTGCTATCAAGGGCTAAAATGATGAAGGGCCCCATATTTATTCATGTTTGCACCCAAAAAGGCAAGGGGTATCCCTTTGCTGAGAAAAAGCCGGAAAAGTACCATGGCATTTCTCCATTTGAAATAGAAACCGGAGAAGTGAAAATTAATAACGGAAAAAGTTTTTCCGATGTGTTCGGAAGTGAGCTTGTAAAACTTGCCGAGGAGGACGATAGAATTGTTGCCATTACGGCAGCCATGCCCCATGGAACAGGTTTAATTCATTTTTCTGAGAAGTTTCCAGGCAGGTTTTTTGATGTGGGAATAGCGGAACAGCATGCGGTAACTTTTGGCGCCGGCCTTGCAGCAAATGGGTTAAAACCGGTTGTTGCCGTATATTCTACGTTTATGCAGAGGGCTTATGACCAGATACTTCACGATGTATGCCTTCAAAATCTTCATGTTGTCCTGGCTATAGACAGGGCAGGAATTGTGGGTGAAGACGGTGAAACCCACCAGGGTGTATATGATATATGCTATTTAAGGCAGATGCCGAACATGACGGTACTGGCACCGGCAGACTACACAGAGCTTGCATCCATGTTGAGGTATGCCCTATTTGAACATAATGGCCCTATTGCAATTAGATATCCGAAGGGTGAAGGACTTCAAATAATAAATAGTGAGTGTATATATACTGAGGACATAAATGGGGAGGTCAGTCCTTCGATGGCGCCAATTAAGTATGCCAAAGGGGTTGTAGTAAAGGAGGGCACCGATTTAACCGTTCTTGCCGTCGGAAACATGGTGGCTGTTGCTCTTAAAGTGGCACAGGAACTTGAGGAAAATGGAATTAGGGCTGAAGTGATAAATCCAAGGTTTATAAAACCTCTTGATGAAGACCTGATATTGGCCTCGGTTTATAAAACCGGAAGAGTTGTGACAATTGAAGACGGCATATTTGACGGTGGATTTGGAAGCAGTATTCTTGAGCTTCTTAACAGGAAAAATATAAATATGATGGATATAAAAATATTCGCTTTCCCGAATGAACCAATTCCTCATGGCTCTACGGAAAGCCTTTATAAAAAATACGGACTTGACTCGGAATCGATATCCGAGGAGGTATTGAAATTTGTTTTAAACGGAAAAAAGAGGGAGAGCAAGGCAGAAAGCAAGCACGGACTAATGTCAATTAAAGATACTAAAATCAATTAAAGACAATACTTGGTGAACAAGCAGCCACAAGAAGGAGGAAAAAGTTGGAAAAGAAACGATTGGATATATTATTAGTTAAAAAGGGAATTTTTGACAGCAGAGAAAAAGCCCGAAGCTCTATAATGGCAGGCGTTGTATATGTGAACGGAGTAAAGGAAGACAGGCCCGGTACAAAATTCAGGCCTGATGTTGAAATACAGATTAAGGAGAATATCAACCCGTATGTGAGCAGGGGAGGGCTTAAGCTGGAAAAAGCGCTTAAGTTCTTTGGCATAAACCTGGAGGGCAAAACCGCTATAGATGTGGGTGCATCTACCGGCGGTTTTACGGATTGCATGCTCAAGAACGGAGCGGTAAAAGTTGTTGCCATTGATGTGGGCTATGGCCAGCTGGCATGGGAATTAAGAAATGATCCCAGAGTAATATGCATGGAGAGGACAAACATCAGGTACGTTAAACCTGAAGACATTGGTATTATTGCAGATTTTGCAACTATAGATGTTTCGTTTATTTCTCTTAAGAAAGTCATACCTGTTGTCATTGAATTGATAAAGCCTGACGGAGAAATTGTATGCCTGGTAAAACCCCAGTTTGAAGCAGGAAGGGAAAAGGTGGGCAAGGGTGGCGTTGTCCGTAAACCAGAGACCCATATTGAAGTGCTTCAGGATATAATATCATTTGTGCTGGAATTCAATTTAAAAATAAAAGGATTAACCTATTCTCCCATAAAAGGACCCGAGGGAAACATCGAATATCTGCTGTACCTTTCAAAGGATGAAGGCAGTGATAACGTGTACGATAATCAGGAAGGAAACGCAGGCATTAATAGTTCCCTTGAAACCAATGTAAGAGATGCTGCTGAAGATTTAATTAAAAAAGTAGTTATGGAATCCCATGATGTATTAAAGTAAATACATTAGATACTTTATTACATATTTAAATTATTACGTGATTTGATATTAAATAATTATCACATGATTCGTTATTAAAGATAAATAATTATATTATTATATGATTATGATTACATGTGTAATGATTATGTATAATGATTGTTATACAGGTTATATATTCAATAAGAAATAATAGTATGCTATAATATTGTTAATAATAGGTAATATAGCAGGAAGGATAAGTATAAAGATGGCCAATATTTGTAATAAGAGTGTAAAAGCAGTGGGAGTAATAGTTAACAGGGATAGAGACACAGAACTGAAATATACCCTTAACCTTGTTGAAAGCATGTGCAGTGCAGGAATAAAAGTGTCCCTGGCTGCCGATGTGGCTGAAGAAATTTTGGCTGACAGCCTCAAGCTATCGGGTAATGAAAACCTGTTGAAAGTAAAGAATGAAAATGAGGTTTTAAAAAACATCCAGATGGTTATATGCCTGGGCGGTGACGGTACTTTCCTGAAAGTTGCCCGGAAGGCCTATAAAAAGGGAGTACCGATATTAGGTATAAATCTTGGAAACCTTGGTTTTCTTACAGAGGTTGAAAAGGACGACATGCAATGTGTTGTTGAGCATCTTTCCGCCGGGAATTACCAGGTGGAAGAGAGGATGATGCTGGATACGGCTATCATCAGGAACGGGGAAATCATAGAGACGGACACTGCGTTAAATGACATTGTTATTTCAAGGGGAGCCTTATCCCGGATAGTGCATTTAAAAACATACATAAATGATGAATTTGTTGACATGTTTCCGGGGGATGGCCTTATCATATCCAGCCCAACGGGTTCAACGGCCTATTCCCTTTCAGCAGGAGGACCTATTGTTGATCCGAATATTGATTTGATAATAGTAAGCCCCATATGTCCCCACATACTTTATTCCCGGTCTATCATCACTGCGGATACGGGAAAAGTTAAAACTGTAGTGGATGAAGACCCGGGCCACAAGGTTATGGTCACTGTGGACGGGCAGAAGGGGTACGAGGTACGCGGCGGAGATATTATCGAGGTAAAAAAATCAAGCCATAGAACAAGGCTTGTCAGAATAAAACCAAAGAATTTTTATAATATATTGAGGAAAAAAATCTATTTTAGGGGAGAGAATTTAAAGAGAGATGAAGTACAATAGGCATTCAAAAATACTTGAGTTAATTGAAAAATATGATATTGAAACACAGGACGAACTGGTGGAAAAGTTGAAAGAGGAAGGAATGGACGTAACTCAAGCTACTATATCAAGGGATATAAAGGAATTAAGGCTTGTCAAGGTGGCAACCGGAGACGGCAGGTCTAAATATGCGTCCATAACCCAGAGCGACAGCGATATTTCCAGCAAGCTGATGAGAGTATTTGCAGAAGCCTTTATTTCAGCAGATTATGCAAATAACATAGTGGTGGTTAAAACTCTTCCTGGTATGGCGCAGGCTGCCGCATCCACCATTGATTCACTCAAGTGGCCTGAAATCGTGGGAACTATAGGCGGAGATGATACGGTAATGATTATATGCAGGGCAGAGATGATAGCAGAGAAGCTGGTGGAACGGTTTAACAAAATGGCGGCAAATAGGGCGAAAAGCAGGGATGACTAGAGATGAACATAAAAGAGAACGAAGCATTGATATAGAAGGAATAAAAGTAAAAGTGAGGTCGTGTAAATGTTGCTGCGACTTGAAATTAAAAATATTGCCCTGATTGACGAGGTAAGCATAGAGCTGGGTGAAGGCCTTAACATTTTAACAGGTGAAACAGGGGCGGGTAAATCCATAATTATTGACGCCATTAATGTTCTTCTGGGTGAGAGGTTCTCGAAGGATTTAATTAGAAGCGGAAGAGACAAAGCGTTAATTGAGGCGGTATTCCAGGTAGATAATGGGAGACTGGCCGGAATACTTGAAAAATATGGTATTGAAACCGAAGAGGACGGTACATTGATTATGTCCCGGGAGTTTAGCATTAATGGAAAAAGTACCTGCAGGATTAACGGAAGGCTTGTGACGGTATCTGCCCTGAAGGAGACAGGGGCATACCTTATAGACGTGCATGGGCAATATGATAACCAGTCCCTCCTCAGGAACGACACTCACATAGAACTCCTTGATTCTTTCGGCGGAGAAAAAATACAGGAACTGAAGAAGAAATACTATGAACTTTACGAAAAACGAAGGGAATTAAAAGGCAGACTGGAGGAACTGTACGGAAACGAAAAAGAAAGGGAAAGGAAAATAGACCTGCTGAAATATCAAATTGATGAGATAAGGAATGCCAAACTGAAGGTGAACGAAGAAGAGGAATTAAACAGCCAGAGAATATTTTATGCCAATGCATCCAGAATAGCAGAAACGTTGAACGGCATATATGAAGTGCTTTTTGCGGGAAGCCGGATGAAGGGTGCTGCTTTCGATGATATTAATGAGGCTGTGTTTAAACTGAGGGAATTATCGGTGTATAACAGCCGTTATGAAAACATTGCGAAGCAAATGGAGGAAGTTTCTTTCCTCCTGGAAGATTTGAAGGAAGCTATAAGGAATGAAAGGGATAGTATTGAATATAATCCCTATGTGCTGGAACAGATAGAAGAAAGGCTTGATTTAATATACAAGCTAAAAAGGAAATATGGAAACAGCATTTCAGAGATACTGCAGTACTGTGAAAATTGCGAAAAGGAATTAGATTTTATTATAAAGAGTGAAGAACATATTAATAACCTGAAGAAGGAACTTTCGGAAATCGAAAGGGGCCTTTATGAACTTGCAAGGGAAATAAACAGGGCCCGTTCAGAAGCTGCATCCGTGTTGGAGGAGAATATTTGCAGGGAGCTGGGGTCCCTGGAAATGAAAAAAGCCCGGTTTAAGGTGAATATTGAAACCATTGACTTTGATAAAACACCTGCTGAAGAGGTCCAATTCAAGCCCGACGGGGTGGACAGGGTTGAGTTCCTCATCTCGCCAAATGCGGGAGAACCTTTGAAGCCTTTATCTAAAATAGCATCGGGTGGAGAAATGGCAAGGATAATGCTTGCCATTAAGTGTATACTAGCGGATGTGGATAAAATACCCACCCTGATTTTTGACGAGATTGATATAGGCATAAGCGGAAAGGTTTCCCAGAGGGTTGCGGAAAAGATAGCTTTCCTGTCCATGAGCCACCAGGTAATCTGTGTTACCCACCATCCGCAAATAGCAAGTATGGCTGACAATCATTTTTTGATTGAGAAAATATCAGGAAAGGATTATACCAGGACTAAAGTTTCAAGATTGTGGGGAGAGCAGGTCCTCGATGAAATTTCAAGAATTCTTGGGGGAGATTCCATTACTGCCGTAACCAGGAATCTTGCGTCTGAAATGCTGGAAAACGCAAGAAATTATAAAAGAAGCATTATGCTGTCACGTAACGAAAGTTCCCTCTAAATTTATTTTTTACTCACTTCTTCAATTACATATCTTAAAATCTATATCATCTTTAAACTTGACCTTTTTCAAAGATTCTGCCACTTGTGCATTAATTTACTCGCTTATGGATTAAATTCCTTGAATAATTAATCCTTCAAAAGGTAATGTTATGATTAGCATTTTAAGCCACTCGTAATATTGTAATAGGGGAGGATTTTTCTTGCATAAATTCAGCAATATGCAGCACAGGTTTGGAAGAATTCTAAAAAAAACCGTATTTTTCATTTTAGCTTTGATAGCAATTTTTTGCTTCATATATATGTATGCCTTAAATATGATACCTGATGAGTTAATACTTATTGAAGGCAAGGAATATGTATATAATTTGCATAGTATATATTCCCTGGAAACAGATGACGTAAAAAACGAATTGCTGTACTTTGAAACAGAGAAGGGAAAACGGTCTGATTATTTCAGGGTATATAACCCCGTATTGGTAAAAACAAGACAAACAGGCAGTCTTGATCTGAACTTAAGTATATTTGGATTAATCCCTGTAAAGACCATAAAGGTCAACGTCATTCCCGATCTGGAGCTTGTGGCCTGCGGGAATACCGTGGGTGTAAAGATTAACCTGGACGGTATCCTTGTAATAGGCATGATGGAAGTTGAAACAATAGATGGGCAAAGGATTCTTCCTGTCAGGAACACGGGAATAAAGCCAGGAGACTTTATAACAAAGGTAAACGGAGAAATCATGGAGAACGTATCAGACCTTATCAGGCAGATTGAAAAAAGCCAGGGCAGAGCAATCAGCATTCAGTACAGAAGGGGCAATGAGCTGTATGAGGCAACAGTGCAACCTGTTATGTCAATAGACGATAAAGAATACCATATTGGATTATGGGTCAGGGATAATACTGCCGGAATCGGAACTTTGACTTTCTATGAACCCAACAGCATGAGCTTTGGAGCCTTAGGTCACGGAATAACGGATGTTGATACGGGGGTGCTGATGCCGGTAAAGAAGGGAGAAATAATGGAGTCAAGCATACTTGGAATCGAAAAGAGCAGAAACGGAACACCCGGAGAACTAAAAGGTATTTTCGTTGAAAGCAGGGGGAGTATTGGCCAGGTCAGCGTAAACAGTGCTTATGGGGTATATGGGAAATTAAACGACAAAATTAAAAATATTATTCCTGAAAGAATATACCCTATTGCAGTCAGGACCGAAGTGAAAGAAGGACCTGCCATCATACTTGCAAATGTACTTGGACAGGAAGTGAATGAATATACCATTGAAATTGAAAAAGTGTTTATGAAAAGTAACGACGGTTCAAAGGGTATGATAATAAGGATAACCGATGAGAAACTCCTTGACATTACCGGGGGAATTGTGCAGGGCATGTCCGGAAGCCCAATTATACAAAACGGGAAAATTGTCGGAGCGGTTACCCATGTCCTTGTAAACGATCCTACCAAAGGATACGGGATATTTATAGATTGCATGGTAAAAAAGATGCAGGAGAATAATGCGGTTAATGCCACCGGAATGAGAAAGGCGGGATAGAGTCAAAAAATAAGGAAGTCTGCAGGCAGAATGGGTTTGAAAGAATTAAAAAGTGTGATAAAATTTTAACAGAGCCGGATAAGTGGGAAATAGTATTTCCCTTGTAGCAATTTTTAGAAATATTCTATAATACTGTAATTTAATATGTTAATTAATATAATTATAACTAATTTTTGCAAAATGGCATTGTAATTTTGTCGAATGCGAAATATAATAATTTTGTAGATTATGTATGGTTTGGGGGGAATTAGTTTGGATGGAAATAAAATAAAAGTTGCTATCGCTGATGACAACCGTGAGTTTGTAGACATCCTGAAAGAATACATAAACAGCCAGAGTGATATTGAAGTGGTTGGGACAGCTGGAGACGGATTTGAGGCGCTTGATTTAATTGCCAATGCATCACCCGATGTTGTTATACTTGATATTATTATGCCTCATCTTGACGGGCTTGGCGTACTGGAAAAAATCAATACAACCCCTCTAAAAAAGAAGCCTGTATTTATAATACTATCAGCTGTCGGACAGGACAGGATTACCCAGAGAGCATTGGCATTAGGAGCAGAGTATTATATTGTGAAGCCTTTCGACATGGAAGTACTTATTTCAAGGATTAAGCAACTTAAAGGAATGGCCAAGTTTCAAACCCCAAAGATCGAATATCAGCAGGATTCAAAGAACATGAATGTGGTAGCGGAGAAAAGGGATCTTGAAGTGGAAGTAACAAATATTATGCATGAGATAGGAGTACCCGCACATATCAAAGGATATCAGTATCTCAGGGATGCTATAATTATGGTGGTAAAAGATTTGGATATAATCAACTCGATAACAAAGCAACTCTATCCGGCTATTGCAAAAGATTACAATACCACTCCCAGCAGGGTTGAAAGGGCAATCCGCCATGCAATAGAGGTTGCATGGAACAGAGGAAGGATAGAAGCCATTAACTCGATTTTCGGCTATACAATTAATGTGAATAAAGGAAAACCAACCAATTCGGAATTTATTGCAATGATAGCGGATAAGCTGCGCATTGACCTTAAGGTTAGCTGATAACGGATATAATGACTATCTTAAGGATGAGTACATAACCCTGTAAATGTAAACGGAATCACATGGAAATTACATGGAGGGGTTGATACACCCCTCTTATTTTTTTCTAAGCAGTTCGATTACTTGTTGCATATCTTGGGGCAAAGGTGCAGTAATATCCAGCGGTTTATCCGTAATGGGATGTATGAATGAGGCCCTGAAGGAATGAAGGGCCTGCCGGTCAATTAACCGGTTTTCAGGTGATTGGTATAAATCACCGGTATATAGGGAATCACCGATAATAGGGTGGCCTAATGCATGGCAGTGAACCCTTATTTGGTGGGTGCGTCCCGTTTCAAGGATAAATTTTACGAATGTGGCGTTATTAAGGTACTCAAGAACCTTGTAATGGGTCACAGCAGGCTGGCCGGTTTCCGATATATGCCTTAACATAATGCTGTCAGGTTTTCTGGCTATGGGAAGGTTTATTGTACCTTCTTCCTGCTCCATGATTCCCTGGACAATTGCCCTGTATTCTTTAACAAATGTATTGCTTTTCATCTGCCGGACGATCAAATTCTGAATATGAGAATTTTTTGCAAATATGATTACACCTGATGTTTCCCTGTCAAGGCGGTTTACGGGGTGGATTTTTATATTTATGCCTTTGGATTTCAGGTAGTACATCAGCGCGTTAGCAAGGGTACCGGAGCGGTGCTTTGCGGCAGGATGGACTACAACCCCCGGCTGCTTGTTCAGGGCAATTATATAATCATCTTCGTAAATGATGTCAATATCCATGTATTCGGGTATAACATCTTCGTTTGCTTCATCGAAATTCAGGTTAACTTCTATCACGTCGCCGGGCTGAACCCGCCTTATGACATATTCCGGGACTGAATTGACATATATCATGTTATTTCGTTTAAGTTTCCTTATAGCTGTTTCAGAAAGACCAAGTTCATTTTTCAGTATTGATTTTACCGTTCTGTCCTGGTCCTTTTCCTGCACTATATATTTAAGTTCCAAGCTAAAATCACTTCCTTACTGTTTGCCTGCCTGATTGCTACGGCAATTTTTATAACAATTATATCATTAAGCGAAATATAATACCATTAAGACGAATTTACTTTACTTCCTGATTTAGTATTACACCGCCTGGATTAACATTGTTCACTTGAATTAATTAATTTATTCTGTTATATTGATATTGTCATTTATAGGTAATGGCAATGCAAGAATCCTTGCGGGAGGGACGAAGGATTGAGTCTGGAAAAGGCTAATCTTGAACTTATATATGATGCTGCAAGCATACGCAGGTGGAATGACCATATAAGGCCCGGCAACGGCTTTACCGAACTTGACAAGCAATCCCACAAAATGGTGTTTGCATATGTGCTCGCCAAATTTGAGGAGAGCGACAGGAAAGCCAAAATAAACTGGCTTAAGCTTATAGAGGGGGGAATTTTTGAGTTTTTGCACAGAATTGTGCTTACGGATATAAAGCCCCCGATTTTTCACATGCTGATGGAGAAGAAGGGCGATAAGCTTAACAACTGGGTGCTGGAACAGCTTCGGGACAAGCACGGATTCAGCAGGATTAAAAACGGTTTCTTTGAGAAAATGAGTGCCTATTTCAATGACCCTGAGAACAGCTACCTTGAAAAAAGAATTTTGAAAGCCGCACACTACATGGCAACAAACTGGGAGTTTGAAATAATATATAATTTGAACAGGAGTATATACGGTCTTGAGGATACAAAGGAAGAGATATCAAATGAAATAGAGGAATACTATGACTTGGCCGGAGTTCAGAAACTGATGCTGGGAAAAAAGACCAGGAGTTTTTTGAGCCTTGTTGGGCAGTTAAGGTTCCAGCAGCGGTGGGCCCAGTCGCCAAGGGTGCCTGAAACCTCAGTACTTGGGCACATGCTGGTGGTAGCCATACTCTCGTATTTTTGCACCCTTGAGATTGAGGGCTGTGAGAAAAGGATTATCAACAATTTTTTTGCAGGCTTGTTCCATGACCTGCCCGAAGTGCTTACAAGGGATATAGTGTCACCGGTGAAAAAATCTGTCGAAGGCTTGGAGGATGTAATAAAGGAAATCGAGAACCAACAACTTGAAGAAAAAGTGTTTCCACTGATACCCAGGGCCTGGAGAAAAGAGATGAAGTATTTGATTGAAAACGAGTTTAATAGCCGGATAATCAAAGAGGGAGTGATATATTTTACTAGCTCTGACGACATTAACAAGCAATATAATGAAGACAAATATAACCCGGTGGACGGTGAAATAATAAGGGCGTGCGACCGTTTTGCGGCTTATATCGAAGCATACCTTTCCATCTCCCACGGCATATCTTCCAGATACCTTATGGAAGGTATCGAAAATCTGTATAATGAGTACAAGGATAAAAAAATAGCCGGGATTGACTTTGGCAGGATGTTTAATTACTTCAAAATTGATACCCAACTATTTCAAATAATTAAACAGCACTATTCCCAGGACAGCTGATATTACCAGCACCAGTATGGGATGAGCTTTAAATTTGATTAACAGGAAAAGCGAAAGGGCTGTTATAATTATACCTTTTAAGTTAATAATGTCACCGAGATTTGAGACAGACAAGGCTGAATTTATAAATTCAGCGAAACCCATATTAAACCAGGCAGTTTCGGCAATGAAGAATGCTGCGGATAAAACCAATCCGCATATCACCGGCCTTACACCGTAAAATATTGCGTTTTTAACAGGATGATCCATGTATTTAATAAAAATTCGGGATACTAACAATATCAGGATCAGTGAGGGCAAAGAAACTCCTATGGTAGCCACCAGCCCACCTGTAATCCCTGCCACCTTGTAGCCTACAAATGTAGCTGAATTTACGGCAATAGGACCGGGAGTCATTTCAGCTATTGCGATTATATCCACAAATTCGGCGGGGCTCATCCAGCCGTTGGACTCGATCTCATTTTGGATCATGGGGATCATGGCATATCCCCCGCCGAAACTGAAAAGGCCTATTTTGAAAAAAGAAATTAAAAGTTTCAGGTAAACCATTGCTGCAGTTATTTCACCTCTGTTATTGTTTCCGTTTTATATTTTGTACCGATTCCGTTTTATATTATTGCTCATTTATTGCTCATCGCCGTTTACTTTATTGCTGTCTATTTCATTGATATTTATTGATTATTTTATTGATCATTTCCCTTCCATTTTACTGTTTGTTTTCTTTTTTCCCTTTTATTATTTTACCAGGAGAAATAAAGTGGATTAAGATTCCCAATAAAGCTCCTCCTATTATAGCAAAAATTGCATGTACATTAAAAAAAGTTACTAAAATGGCTGCAGCCACTGCGAGAATTAATTCGATTCCATCCTTAATTGACCCTTTTCCTACCCTATAGGCCGCCAGTGATATAAGCGCCACTATGCCGGAACGAATCCCGGCAAATGCTGCCTGTATAACGGGAATTTCCTGGAACCTGGTAAAAAACATGGCGATAAGGAGAATAACCAGGAAAGAAGGGAGTATTACTCCGCACGCCGCTGATAATGCACCTTTTCTGCCTGCCAGCTTGTAGCCTATAAAAACGGAGGAGTTAATTGCCACTGCTCCGGGAAGGGATTGACTTACAGCAAGATAGTCAATTATTTCGCCCGTGTCCAGCCAACGTTTGTTGGTCACAATCTCCCTTTCGATTAAAGGCAGCATGGCATAGCCGCCTCCGAATGTAAAAGCTCCTATTTTGAAAAAGGTAATAAATATTTCAAAAAGAAAACCTAAAGATGTTTTAGGCTTCGATTCCTTTAAGTTACTCAAAACAAGTCACCCTTATTATTTATTAATATAATTTATTACATTATTTAATTATTATTAAATTATTACTGAATATTACTGCCGTTATAATGTTATTATTACTAATAATAACTGCTATTAGCGCTAAGTTTATACTAAGTAAATTTGACAATTATTACCAACCGCATTATTGTTTACAGCATTTTTACTATTAGCCACATTAGCCTTATTTTATCTGGCTTAAATAGTAAAAAATAAAGCATTTGAAAATCATGGTTATAATTTTAACATAGTTTTCATGATGAATTCAACATGTTATTATTTATTGTTAGCACTCTTATGCAGAGAGTGCTAAATGGTCCTTGACACTTTGTTGCCAAAAATATAAAATTAAATATCGGGCAATACATACAAAGAACGGTAGGAGAACTGGAGGTTTGGGAAATGGTTCACGAAGAGGGAAGATTGTCGATACACAGTGAAAATATATTACCCATCATTAAAAAATGGCTTTATTCCGATAAAGATATTTTCGTACGAGAAATGGTATCAAATTCAAGCGATGCCATAACCAAATTTAAACGGCTTGTTTCAATTGGTGAGGCCAATGTTGATGATAATGAAAAGTTTTATATAAAGGTTATTATTAATAAAGATAATAAAACTATTCAATTTGAAGATAACGGCATTGGAATGACTTCCGATGAAGTGAGAAAGTATATAAACCAGATTGCATTTTCAGGTGCCAGCGATTTCCTGAAGAAGTATAAAGATAAAATGGATGAGGGAAGCCAGATTATCGGGCATTTTGGCCTTGGATTTTATTCCGCCTTCATGGTTGCGGAAAAGGTCCAAATTGATACCTTATCTTATATGGAAGGTGCAGAGCCTGTAAAGTGGGTAAGCAGCGGGGATAATAAGTATGAAATGAGCGAGTCAGACAGGAAGAGCAGGGGAACTACCGTTACCCTGTATGTATCCGAAGACGGAAAGGAATTTCTCGATGAATATAAGATGAAGGAAGTTCTACTTAAATACTGCGCTTTCATGCCTTATGAAATTTACCTGATAGATGCTTCTTCAAAGAAGAAGGATGAAAAGGGAAGCGATGAAAAAGAAGAATTAAAACCCTTGAACGACACCAATCCGTTGTGGCTTAAGAAACCTTCCGATTGTACGGAGGAAGAATACAAGGAGTTTTATAAGAAAGTATTCCATGACTTTAATGATCCCCTGTTCTGGATACACCTTAACATGGATTACCCCTTTAACCTGAAGGGAATACTTTATTTCCCCAGGCTGAAAAACCAGTACCAACCCCTGGACGGGCAGATCAAGCTGTATTATAACCAGGTATTCGTGGCAGATAACATAAAGGAAGTAATACCTGAATTTTTGATGCTTCTGAAAGGAACAATAGATTGCCCTGATTTGCCCCTCAATGTTTCAAGAAGTTATCTTCAGAATGACGGATATGTAAGCAAACTGTCAAACCACATCACCAGGAAGGTGGCGGATAAGTTAATATCTCTTTTTGAAAATGAAAGGGAGAACTATAACAAGTACTGGGATGATATAAACCCATTCATTAAGTTTGGCTGCATGAGGGAATCAAAGTTCTATGAAAGGGTTAAGGATATCATTATTTTTAAAACCACAAAGGGCGATTATGTAACCCTCAAAGATTATCTGGAGCGTAACAAATCCAAACATGAAAATAAGGTTTTCTATGTAACCGACGAAAAACAGCAGGCCCAGTATGTTAGGATGTTCAATGACCTTGATATGGAAGCGGTTATTTTAGATAACCTTTTAGATAATCACTTTGTCCAGTTCCTCGAAATAAATGAGAAAGGCGTAAGTTTCTGCCGCGTGGATTCCGATATATCCGAATCTTTGAAGGATAAGGATTCCATGAAAGCAGACGAAGAAGAATTGAAAAAGGAACAGGAAGCGCTGGAGGGCTTGTTTAAGGATGCGGTCGGAAACAAAGATCTGAAAGTCAAGGTTGAAAGCCTTAAAACAACAGCTATTCCGGGGATTATAACCCTTTCCGAGCATTCAAGAAGGCTGCATGATTTGAGCAGGTTCTATTCTCCAAGCGATATGGGTGATATGTTCCCAACTGAGGAAACACTTGTGCTGAATATTAACAACAGCTTAATCAAGGGTATACTCAAAATGAAGGACAGGGAAGACAAGAAAGAGGATGTAAAAATCATTTGTCAGCAGATTTATGACCTCGCAATGCTGAGCCATAAACAGCTTGAAAAGGAAAATATGACAAGGTTTATTGAAAGAAGCAACAGGATCCTTGAAAGAATGATGGAGGAAAACCTGGCTTAAATAGAATAATGAATAATATAAAGGAAGGAGCATTTTGATGGCATACAAATTTATGGCCGTCGATATAGACGGTACACTGCTTGACAGCAAGGGAAATTTGACAGAAGAAACAGAGAAGGCAATAAGGCTTGGAATAGAAAACGGGCTGGTATTTACATTGTCCACCGGAAGGCCTATACAGGGTGTTCAGAAAATTATTGACAGGTTAAACCTTGACCATCCTGTAATTACCTATAACGGCGCCATGGTCATCACGGGAAAATCCGGCGAGATACTGTACAAGTGCGTGATGAAAGCGGAAGATGCCAAAAAGGTAATGCAGCTTGGAGAAGAGTACCAAACGAGTATAATGGTATGGTCAAATAACCGGCTGTTCGTAAACAAATTGAATGAAAGGGCATACAAGTACAGCAGCATATCGGGAGTTCAACCTATATTGATAGAAAATGCCGAACATCTGGAAGGTATTATTGAACAGGGCATATTGAAAATACTGTGGTATGACGAAGTGGAGTTAATTGAAAAATACGAGAAGGAAGTAAGCAAGCATCTGAGCAACGACATCAACGTCCATACGTCCCAGGCATTCTTCCTGGAATTTGTTGATAAGAACGCATCTAAGGCAAGGGCCATGGAAGAGATCGGGAAGCACTTCGGAATCAGCAGGGATGAAATGATAGCCGTAGGTGACGGATTTAATGATTTATCCATGATAGAGTACGCAGGTCTTGGCGTTGCCATGGGAAATGCAAAGGATGAAATTAAAGCAAGGGCGGATTATGTAACCCTTACAAACGACGAAAACGGCCTGGCCCATGTTATATACAAGTTTATGCTGGGGAAAGGAGAATAAAAAAGACAAAAAGGAGAATAAAAAAGTCAATAATAGGATTAAATGACAGGGTGAAATGATAAGTAAACATCAACAATAAAAATAACAATAAAAATATAAGGGTGAATAAATAATGAAGCAGTTAAAAATATTTCTGCCGTATATTAAGCCATACCGCTGGCTAATAGCTCTTGCTACTTTCTGCATGGTGATGGTCACGGCAATGAACATGATCGGGCCTTGGATGGTAAGGAACCTGATACAGGTAGTTACCGAAGAAGTAGAAAAAACCGGCGATATGGAACAAAGCATTAAAAGAATCACGATGCTTGCGTTGATTACCGTAATCGTTTATATAATAAGGGCGGTATCCCAATTCGGAAGCGATTATGTTTCCCATTATTCTGCCTGGAACATGCTGCGGGAATTCAGACATGACATGTATGAGCACATGCAGAATCTTTCTCTCAGGTATTTCCAGGACAGGCAGACAGGTGACCTTATGTCCAGGGTGATTAACGATACCGGCAATTTTGAGCAACTGCTTGCCCATGCCATTCCCACTATCGTTGTCAACGGGTTAACCCTGATCGGGGTAACCGTTATTCTTTTTTCCATGAATGCCACCCTGGCGTTATACTCATTGATCCCTGTGCCCATACTGGGATGGCTGGTTATTAAATTCAGCAAGATATCCCGCCCTCTCTTCAGGAAGGCACAGGTACACATGGGAGAGTTAAATTCTGTACTCCAGGATAATTTCTCGGGCATAAAGGAAATAAAGGCATTTACAAAGGAAGAACACGAAAGCGGCAGGACAATGGAGAGGATTAATCATTACACCGATGCTCTCTTGAAGGCCCTGAAGCTCAGCAATGCCTTCCATCCGGGCATTGAGTTTGTGTCAAGCCTGGGTACGGTTATTGTGATTTTCTTCGGCGGTAGGCTTGCATTGGCAAATCAGCTTCCCCTTGAGGATTTGGTGGCATTTTTAATGTACCTGAGTTCATTTTATGCGCCAATTTTATCCTTGGGAAGAATAAACGAAGGGCTGCAGCAGGCTTTTGCCAGCGCCGAACGGGTTGAGGAAGTGCTGGATGAGCTGCCTGAAGTGAAAGAGGACCCCGAGGCAATACAGATTGACAGGGCAAAGGGAAAAGTGGAATTCAAAAATGTGTATTTTCATTACGTGGACGGGATTCCCGTACTCAAAAACATATCCTTCGTTGTGCAACCTGGCGAAACCCTTGCACTGGTGGGCCCCACCGGGGTAGGGAAAACCACCATTGCAAACCTGATACCCAGGTTTTTTGATCCTAAATCCGGGAAAATACTGCTGGACGACATTGATATAAGAAAGATTTCCCTGACCAGCCTGAGAAAGCAAATCAGCATTGTTTCCCAGGATGTTTTCCTCTTTAACGGTACCGTAAGGGATAACATACTTTACGGTAAGCTGGACGCAACGGAGGAAGAGGTAATTGAAGCGGCTAAACTGGCAAATGCTCATGAATTTATTATGGAGCTTCCCGAGGGTTACAATACCCAAATAGGTGAAAGGGGAGTCAAACTGTCTGGAGGGCAGAAGCAACGGATATCAATAGCAAGGGCCATTCTGAAGGATGCGCCTATCCTGATCCTGGATGAGGCCACATCGTCGGTGGATACGCATACCGAGAAACTGATACAGGATGCCCTGGCTAAGCTAAAAAAGAATAAGACCACTATAGTTATTGCCCACCGTTTGTCTACAATCCAGGAAGCGGACCAGATTGTGGTGATTAAGGACGGGGAGATTGTCGAAAAGGGAAAACACGAAGAATTGCTGGAGGCGAACGGTATATACAGCGAATTGTGCCGTGTGCAGGACACGACAGGAACCGCCGGATGCTTTGCGGTATAAGCCCGGGAAGAGTTTTAATTAAGGAATTTATAATTTAAGGAATTAAGGAAAAGAATAAGCCCGTTTGGGCTTATTCTTTTATCATCATTTCGGCTTTTTTCTGGATCAGCGCTGCAGCTTCCGGAGCGGTGATTTTGCCGGACATGAATTGGGGCATAACTTCCTGGGTTATATATGTCTTTAGATTAAACGGATAAGATTTGGGCGTGACATATTTTGCCACATTTATTATTATTTCTTTATTCTTTTCATTGAGAGAGTCAATATCAATGTCATATATTGATAAATCTTTGTACAGGTAGTTCATTGGGAGAGATTTAACAAATAACTCTCCTATCTTGTAGGTGTGAGTAGCCTGTACTTTCTTTGAAAGGTATGTCACAATGAATTTCGCCGCCAGGTTCGGATTTTTTGACAGGGAGCTAATGCAAAGAAAGGAACCCTGACAGGGATACACCTTTAAATTATTGCTTAAGGCCGGAATGCATACATACTCATCGTTACCCATATGGTATCCTGCTGTATCCAGTGTGAACAGAACGGTGTCATCTTTTATATAAGGGGGATCGGAGATTGTTTTAATTAAATCCTCATCACACATTTTCTTCCACAGATTTAGCAAATTTATGAATATATCATTGTTGAAATCCACCTTGCCTGTAACCTGGTTTACGAACTTGCATAAATATGCCTCAAGAAATAGCGGAGAATTTTTTCTGGCTCCCATGATATATGAATCTTTACTTCCGTTCCCGTCCAAATCCTTTCTTGCTTGTTTTGCGTAGTCGTAGAAATCCTGCCATGTCCAGTTTGCATCCGGCAGGTTGAGATTAAGTTTTTCCCTAAGATATGTATTCACCTTTAGCACATCAGCCCAATAGCTAAAAGGCACGCCGAACAGGAAACCGTCCACGGATGAGTATTCATAAAGTCCGTCAAGGATATCTTCCCCTGTCATTATAGAATTAATATCGTCAAAATGGGATAAATCTACTAATGCGCCTGAGGCAGCAAGATCATAAATAAGGCTTGTATTTATCACAGCAATATCCATATCAAGGTCACCGGACAAAATTTTAACCTTTGCATCCGGATATGTGAGGTCAAGAACTTTGTAAGATACCTGGACGTCTGGGTTATCATTAAGAAATACTTTCTCAGCATATTTTAACTCGTCCGAAACACCATTCTGAATGGATACTATGCTTAAATTTTTATTACCGGAAGCCAGCGCTTGAGCTTTGCTTAAATCCAGATAATAAAGCTCCCTCTTGCCTTCATCACTGTCTTCAGCTGCAAAATACAGCCTGTCTTCATGTGTTTCCATAAAATCATATAATTTCCCTGATTCATATTGCTTTATTGTTTGTACGGCCCCGGTTTCGGGATCAACGGAACATATATGTGCAGCAGTTTAACAATATAGCGTTTTGTATTTTTCATTGTAGACTAAATCGAAAAATAAGGATAATGTAAACCGTGTAGACTTTATAACGCTATTATTTTCTACATCGTACAGTGAAAGTGTATATGGACTTCCCCAGGTTACTATGTACAGCTTGTTTTCACCGTAGGAGCAAAAACAACAAACATCCCTGAAATCCAGTTCTTTTAATTCACCGCTCTTAACATCAAGCACCGCAATATTTCTTTGAATATCCTTAGAAACATGAAAAGCCAATTTATTTCCGTTTTTATCAAGGACCTGCATTTTATTAACAATTCCGATTATATTCTCATCAAATTCAAGTTCATTTAGTAATGATCCTTTCATATCAAATATCTTTAATGAGATTTTCTCATCCCCCTGTTCAAGTATGAATATTTTATTGCTGCAAACCGTTATTTTTTTGCAGTTATCAAGCCCTGTAATTAATATTCTTTCTTCATGCTTTCGGTTTATTTCTATTACCTTATCCTTATCAGCAACATATAATAGCCCTGATTTATTATCCATGGTAATATCATGAATTCCGTACGTGACGGACGGCAAGAAAGCTGAAAAACCTTCCGATATGTCCCTTTTTTCGTTAATGGGTGTGTATGCATTTTTTGAAGAATTATTACCTGTGCAGGCTGAAAACAGCATTGTTGGCCCTATTGCTAATAATATAATTAAAGCAAATATTCTGATTAAGTTTTTTATCTTCATTTTTCTTTCCTCCTTGAGTTTTAAAACAATTTGTATAAATATGTTTAATTATTTTAATATTAACAACTATGTATAATTATAATACAATTTACAGTTTAAGTATAAATAACCATATGCCACATTTCAATGGGAAATATTAACACTAATCTTATTATACCTCAGCATCCTTGTAAAAACCTGATAAAGTTGCTACAATAACAAAAGAAAGGATGCGGAAAGAATGAATAAACCTTTTTCTTTGCTTGTGAAACCGGCATCTGCTGACTGCAACCTGAGATGCCAGTATTGTTTTTATATAGATAAACTCTCTCTATATCCTCATACCCATATTCACAGGATGCCCGAGGATGTTCTTGAGAAAATGATATCCGGCTACATGGCAACGGAACAGCCGGTTTATTCTTTTGGATGGCAGGGCGGGGAGCCCACGTTGATGGGAGTCAAGTTTTTTGAAAAAGCGGTTTCACTTCAGCAGCAATACGGAAGGGCCGGAGCGAAAGTTTCAAACGGACTTCAAACCAATGCCACCCTTATTGACGATGAACTTGCCGCACTGCTGGCTAAGTACAACTTTCTTGTGGGCGTCAGCCTGGACGGGCCGGAGGAGTACCATGATTTTTACCGAAGAACCATACAGGGGCAAGGGACTTATCGAATGGTACATAAAGGTATTGAGAGCCTGCGAAAGAACAGGGTGGAATTTAATATACTTACACTTGTAAACTCAAGGAATGTAAGCTATGGAAAAGAGATTTATCAATATCTCAAGGATATGGGATGTTTTTATCATCAATACATTCCATGCGTAGAATTTGACGAAAATGCAAATCCCATGCCCTATACCATATCGGGAGAAGAGTGGGGCAGGTTCCTATGCGATATATTTGATGAATGGATAAAGGATGATGTTTACAGGGTTTCGGTCAGAGTCTTTGATTCGATTGTGAATTTCCTCGTGGACGGGGTATACACCACCTGCCATTTTACAGGGAATTGCTGCCGGTATTTTGTGGTGGAGTATAACGGAGATGTATATCCATGCGACTTTTTTGTGGGCAGGAAGTATAAACTGGGGAATATAACGGAAGACAGCTGGGAACACCTACAAAACTGCCAAAAATACGTGGAATTCGGCGGTAAAAAGGCTGAGTGGAGCAATACATGCAGGAATTGCAAATGGCTATACCTGTGTTCAGGTGATTGCCTGAAGTTCAGGTTATACGGAGGTACAGAGGCCGGCGGAGACCCAAAAAGAATAAGCCGGCTGTGTGCAGGATGGATGATGTTTTTTGAACATGCCATGCCCTATTTTGAAGAACTGGCTTTATCCATATTAAGAGAAAGGGCCATGTTAAAGGAAAGAGAACAGGTATCAGCTATTTTAAATGGCAGGAAACAGACTGATGCCATTGTAAGGACAGGCAAGCAGGATCTGTTTCCTGCTAACAGACGGTACGGCCGAAATGAGCCATGCTTTTGCGGCAGCGGCAGGAAATATAAAAAGTGCCATGGAATATATGCATAATTTAAGATGATATTTATGCAATTTATTTGTGTTTTGCCGCAAATTTGCATGTGTCAATTTGCCGGTGTATAATCATTTAACATCTTTCCTGACTGCGACATTATCCATTTTATGCTGGTTTTCGATTACTTCTGTTAATCTGGATACTATGTCAGGATGCCGTGCAGCCCGATTCCTTTCTTCCAGAGGATCCTCCTTCATGTTAAACAATTCAGATGAAAGGGGATTGCTGCTGTTGAATATCAGTTTCCAGTCACCGCAGCGAACGGCAAAATTCTGGTGCAACAAATTCCAGTAGAAAATCCGTTCGGGAACCTGTTCTTCCTGTTCTAACAGTACCGGAAGTATATTTACGCCGTCCCACTGGGGATCGAAGGAAGGAGTAAAGCCCAGCAAGGCTGCAAAGGTGGGCATCCAGTCAGCTATGTGTATAGGCTGATCAAATTTACGCGGTCTTAGTTTTGCAGGCCAGGAGATGATTGCAGGAGTACGGATTCCCCCGTCGTATAATTGGCCTTTATGTCCGCGAAGAGGGTAATTGCTTCCTGTACGTGGCATATCCTCATGCCTGCCGGGATACTGTGCGGTGTCTTCCCTTGGGTTGTATGTGACCGCTCCGTTGTCGGATGCAAAAACAATAATGGTATTGTCTAACAAGTCAAGGCATTTTAATGTTTCTATAAGCCTGCCTATGTTGTAATCCATGTGGCTTGTGTAGGCAGCATAGGTTTTAAATGAGCGATCCCTTACCGGGTCAGGATCGTAACGGTTTCCCCAATAGCGGTCGATCCATTCCTCAGGTGCCCGTATCGGGGTGTGAACTGCAGTGTATGGGAGATAGCAAAACCAAGGTTGAGTCTGCTTCGAAATCCACTGTATTGCCTCATTTGTAATCAGGTCTGTGGCGTGGCCCGGCTCCTGTATTAATTCACCGTTCCGCTGCCAGGTATATGTAAAAGGCCCTTCCTTGTAACGGTGGGTATAAGGATCCACACCTCCGGCCAGGCTTCCGTAGCTGTAATCAAATCCGAAACGATTCGGACAGAACTTGGGATCAGAACCAAGATGCCATTTTCCGAACAGAGCGGTGGAATATCCCGCTTCGCGGAACATATGAGCCATGGTGAGGCAGTCATCCGGGAAGACCGGCTGATTGCTGGGAACAGTAGCATGCCTTCCAAAACGACTGGGATAGCGTCCTGTAAGCAGGGATGCCCTTGTGGGTGTGCAAAGGGGTGTTACGTAGTGACAATCCAGCTCTACTCCTGATTGGGCTAACCGATCAATATTCGGAGTTTGAATAGGAGAACCGTGATAACTCACATCTCCCCATCCCAGGTCGTCTGCGAGAATGAATAATACATTAGGTTTTTCCATTGAATATTCCTCCTTGATTTAGTTGCGGCGATATTGCAAAACAATATTTCAATTTATGTCATTCATATTGTGCGATGTTTATAATATAATAATACAGTTTGGTGTTATTATCTGCTGTATATTAGTATATCATTGATAAAGATGAATTAAAAGCAAATTAAACCATTGATAATTGGATTTATTATGCTATATTTTATTATTGACATGCTTAAATTTTGCATGTATACTTTATTTGTACGGGGTGTGGCTCAGTTTGGTAGAGCGCTTGGTTCGGGACCAAGAGGTCGCTGGTTCAAATCCAGTCACTCCGACCAGTAAAAAGGCAAGGGTGTGGTGATATGGGCCCTTGCCTTTTTTAATATGTAAGTAAAATTATAATTAAATTACTTTAATATTTTTATCCTGCATTAAAATCCCTTTCAATATTCCTTTACATATGATATAATTATTCCATAAATCGACAGGGGGAGATTATAATGGAAGATAAAACTTTTGAATTGTTAACAAAGATGTATAATGAATTTTTACATAGTTTTGACGTAATCGAAGAAAAAATTGATGAATTGAAGAACAAAATAGATAGTTTAGAGAATAAAATAGATAGTTTAGAGAACAAAGTTGATAGTTTCGAGGATAAAATTGATAGTCTGGAAAACAGGGTCGATAGTTTAGAAAACAATGTTGATGATTTAGAAAGCGAAGTAGATGATTTAGAAGGTAGAGTTGATGATTTGGAAAATTAGAAGATGAATTACGAATATGGAGTTTTAACTGAAAAACATATTTTTAATCTGTTGAGCCCCTAAGTTTTTTATTGGCTTTTCAGTAAATCATGTTTTTTCATGTCTATATTAACACCATATCACTATTATAATTATTTAGACAATCAAAATATTTGCAAAAACATTTGGAAGACCAATCAAGAATAAAATAAAAATATTATGCCAGCCTAATAATTATCAATTACATTTTTTATTATAATATTTTTATCATTGAATTTTAGTGAAATGTTAACAAGGAATGGGCTGCCATGAGCGCAGGCGAAGAGGTTAAGCCTGAAACATGGCTTAGGGGAAACCCGGGCTTTTTTATTTGTATGTGATGTGTTATAATTATTTCACAAAAGACGGCAGGAGGCGATTTTAATGCGTATAGCGCGCAATTATTTTGAAGTTCGATTTGATACCGTTAAAATATATAGTAAAATTGCTTTAATGCCGTTAAGCGGGTGGAGGTAGAAATAAAGATAATGATTATAGATGACAAAATACTGATGAACGTGGAAAAGCCGGCCAGGTATGTGGGAAATGAATGGAACATGGTAGTGAAGGATCCCCAAAAAGTTGATATCCGCTTTGCATTTTGCTTTCCGGATATATACGAAGTCGGCATGTCCCATTTGGGAATGAAAATACTGTACCATCTCATAAACCAACGGGAAGATACTTATTGTGAAAGGGTATTTGCTCCATGGATAGACATGGAACAAAAAATGAAAGAGAACGGCATTCCGCTGTTTTCCCTTGAAAGCAAAACTCCAGTTTGTTCTTTTGATATTGTAGGTTTTACACTGCAGTATGAAATGAGCTACACCAATGTGATTAACATGCTTGCACTGGCAGGAATACCAATAAGATCGGAAGAACGTTCTGAGAAGCATCCCTTTGTGTGTGCAGGAGGGCCGTGTGCCTACAACCCTGAACCTCTTGCGGATATCATAGACTTTTTTGTGATTGGGGAGGGGGAAGAAGTAATAAACGAAATCCTGGATGTATACAAGCAATGGAAGAAATCCGGGGCTTCAAGGGATGATTTTTTAAAGGAAATAGCTTTTATTGAAGGCGTGTATGTGCCTAAATTCTATACCGTTGAATATAACAACGACGGGACAATAAGGAAAATTGAGCCCCAGAACATGGGAGGTACCGAATTCCCCAGTAAGATAATGAAAAGAATCATAAAGGATTTTGAGAATGTTTATTTTCCGGATAAAATCATAGTACCGTATATCGGCATAGTCCATGACAGGATAATGCTTGAACTGTTCAGGGGCTGCATAAGGGGCTGCCGCTTCTGCCAGGCAGGATTTATATACAGGCCTGTAAGGGAAAGGTCGGCGGATAAACTCATAGAGATGGCAAGAAAACTAGAAGAAAGTACAGGGTATGAGGAGATATCCCTTACTTCACTTAGCACGAGCGATTATACCCAGCTTGAAAAGCTGACCGATTCTTTACTTGAAGAGATGAGGGAAAAGAAGGTTAACCTGTCTCTGCCTTCTCTGCGGGTGGATTCATTTAGCCTTGATTTAATGGAAAAGGCCCATGAAGTAAGGAAAAGCGGGCTTACATTTGCCCCGGAGGCAGGTACCCAGAGGTTGAGGGATACAATTAACAAGGGTGTTACCGAGGAAGACCTGCTAAAATCGGTTGAACTGGCGTTTAAGGGTGGCTGGAACAATGTTAAGCTCTATTTCATGATAGGCCTTCCCACTGAAACATACGATGATATCAAGGGCATTGCGGAACTGGGGGAAAAGGTGGTGGATGTATACAGGAAAGTTAATGCCGGTAAAAAAGCCAAGGGCTTAAAAGTAACAATAAGTACGTCTTCTTTTGTGCCAAAGCCCTTTACTCCCTTCCAGTGGGAAGCCCAGGATCCCATCGATGTTTTAAGGGAAAAACAGCAGTATTTGAAGAAAAACATTAGAATCAGGCAAATTGAGTATAACTGGCATGACCCTGAGTTGAGTTTCCTGGAAGCCGTATTTGCAAAAGGAGACAGGAAGACGGGAGAAGTCCTGATAAAAGCCTGGGAAAAGGGATGCAAGTTTGACAGCTGGGGAGAACAATTTAAGTTTGATAAGTGGCTCCAGGCTTTTGAGGAATGCGGAATTGACCCAGGCTTCTATGCAAACAGGAAAGCCGGTTATGATGAGATACTGCCATGGGACCATATTGATACAGGAGTTTCAAAACGGTTCCTTGTGGAAGAGAATAAAAGAGCTTACAGGGCAGAAGTTACGCCAAACTGCAGGGTAAACTGCAGCGGATGCGGTGCTGCTTCCTTTGGCGGAGGTGTATGTTTTGAATATAATAAGGGTTAAATTTATAAGAAGCGATGAAATAAAATATATATCCCACCTGGATATTATGAGAACATTCAGCAGGGCAATAAGGCGGTCCCGCATACCTATCGATTACTCAAAGGGTTTTAATCCCCAGCCCCAAATGGTTTTTGGCCTTCCCCTTGCGGTTGGTGTCACGAGCGAAGCGGAGTATGCGGATTTCCAGCTTACGGATTACGTTGCCCCAGATGATTTCGTACGGCTTTTAAACGGGGAGCTCCCTACGGGACTTAAGATTGTTAAAGCTGCATACAATTACAGTAAAAATAATATAATGTCTGCCGTGGATATGGCTTCATACAAGATAAGGGTCCGGGTCAGTGAAGTTACCAAAAACAGAGGTATCACAGTTGATGATATTAAACACAAGCTGGAGCTCTTTACTAAAATGGATAATATAACTGTGTTAAAGGAAAACAAGAAAAAGGGTGAAAAATCATATATAGACATAAAACCCATGATTCATAATATTTCTGTCGAGGAAGATTCCAACGGGGAATATTCCAAAGCCGGAATTTTTATAATATCCGCACTTTTAAGGGCGGGAGGAAGGGCAAACCTGAAGCCGGATTTGCTGGTGGAGGCAATAAACAGCAATATGAATATCGATTTTGAAATTGGACATATACATCGTACAGGATTGTTTGTGACAAAGAACGGTAAAATATATGAGCCCCTTGACCCACAGGTATTATCTGAAAACAAGGTCGCCGGGAGATGATGCATTTGGCAAATGAAATATTGATAGATGTTCTGCCTGGAGAGATTAAAGTTGCCATACTGGAAGAACGAAAGCTGGTAGAGGTTTATGCGGAAAAAAGAAGCCAGGAAAGAATGCTGGGTAATATATACAAGGGAAAGGTACTAAATATATTGCCGGGAATGCAGGCGGCTTTTGTGGATATAGGGTTTTCCAAGAATGCTTTTTTGTATGTAAATGATGCTGTATATGAGGATTATCCAGAGGCAGAAGATGACGGTCACAGAGATAAAGACAATACTATAAAAAAGAATTGCAATATAAAGGAGATATTAACCAAGGGGCAGGAAATAACAGTACAGGTGGTTAAGGAGGCCGTAGGAAATAAGGGCCCGAGAATAACAACGCAAATTACCCTGCCGGGCAGGTACCTGGTGTTATTGCCCAGAACCGACTATCTCGGTGTATCGCGGCGGATAGAAGATGAATCGGAAAGAAACAGGTTAAAGAAAATAGCCGAAAAAATCAAGCCCCAGAATATGGGTCTTATTGTAAGAACTGCAGCACAAGGGAAAGGCGAGGATGATTTCCTGAAAGATTTGGAGTTTTTGCTGAAACTATGGGATACAATCAGGCAAAATGAGGCAAGGGTACGTGCTCCCAAATGCCTGCATACGGATTATAACCTGTTTTATAAAACTTTACGGGATTTTTTTACTCCAGACATTGACAGGCTTGTTGTAAATAACCAGCAGAAATATGAAGAGGCGCTGGATTACGTTGCCATGATTTCACCTTCTTTGAAAGACAGAATAGTATTTTTTGAGAGAAGGGGAAGCCTGTTTGAATATTACGGCATAAACTATGAGCTGCAGAAAACGTTCCAAAGAAAAGTGTGGTTGAAGTCGGGAGGTTATATTATAATTGACCATACCGAAGCCCTCACGGTAATAGATGTTAACACGGGAAAATATACAGGGGCCAACGACCTTGAAAATACCGTTCTTAAAACAAATATTGAAGCTGCCGATGAGATTGGAAGGCAGTTAAGGCTCAGAGATATCGGAGGCATTATTATAATTGACTTCATAGATATGAAAGACCAGGAGCATAAAAACATGGTTATCGAGAAGTTAAAAAATGTATTAAAGAAGGACAGGGCCAAGACAACGGTGGTTGGCATGACAGGCCTTGGATTAATCGAAATGACAAGGAAGAAGATAGGGTTCGGCTCAGTAAATGTTCAAAATCAAATAGATTGACACTATTTAAACCATGTGTTAAAATTACAGGGTGGCCGCTCATCAAAGGCTTTTAAAAGCATGTGCAAAAATACTCAAAACAAGCACTGCTGCCTTTTGAATGGCGAGACTGGGAGGAGGAGGTGTAGAGACCATGTATGCAATTATAGAAACAGGCGGTAAACAGTATAAGGTACAGGAAGGCGACATATTGTTCATTGACAGGTTGGAAGCAGAAGAAGGTTCTACAGTTACTTTTGATAAGGTACTGGCGTTGTCTGTCGAGGGTGTGGTAACATTCGGCAAGCCTTATCTGGAAGGCGCTAATGTAGAGGCAAAAGTCCTTGGACATGGAAAGCATAAGAAGATTATCGTTTTCAAATATAAGCCGAAGAAGAATTACAGGAAAAAACAGGGCCACAGACAGCCTTATACTAAGGTACAAATTGAAAAGATAAACAGTGCAAAGTAGGAACAGGCAGTATAAGCGGAGAATGTGGATAATTGTATGATAAAGATAGATGTGTACAGGGATAGGAATGGCTTTATATGGAGTATTAAAGTTCAAGGCCATTCAGGATACGCACCGGCGGGAGAAGACATTATTTGCGCGGCCATATCCGCTTTGAGTTATACTGCAGCCGGTGCATTGGCGGAACTGGCAGGAATAGGCGATTACAGCGAAAGAGACGGATACATGCTGGTAAATGTTCCGAAAGATATTAAAGATGAATTGAAGCCTTTAGTCAAAGTAATACTTGAGACAATTGTGATCGGATTTAAACAGATTGAAGGTTCATACGGAGATTTTGTTAAAGTGAAAGAACAGGAGGTGTAAGTATGATCAGAGTTAATCTGCAATTATTTGCCCATAAAAAGGGTGTTGGAAGTACAAGAAATGGTCGTGACAGCGAGTCTAAAAGGCTCGGTGTTAAAGCCACCACAGGACAGTTTGTCCATGCAGGCAGCATTATTGTAAGGCAGAGAGGTACAAAAGTACATCCTGGCAATAACGTAGGCAAGGGCAAGGATGATACGCTTTTTGCCTTAATTGACGGAATAGTTCAGTTCCAGAGATATGGCCGTGACAAGAAAAAAGTAAGCGTATTGCCTGCTACTGCTCAGTAAGCCGGCAGTTTTATCAAGGCTATAAAACCAGACTATTAAATCCGAATAAAATTTCAATACAGAAAATCCCGGTTAAACCGGGATTTTTTTGTAAAGAAATTTGCGGAGAGAAAAAACTAATATTATAAACCGAATTAATGCAAAGATTAATATAAAGAATAATACAAAGATTAATATAAAGATGTTAAGAGAAGTGTATAATATTTATATGTTTATATAAGTAGTTTTCAGAGGTGAAGGGGCATGTTTATTGACAGGGCTAAAATATACATTAAATCGGGCAACGGAGGAGACGGTGCCGTTTCTTTCCGCAGGGAAAAATACATACCGGCAGGCGGACCTGACGGCGGAGACGGAGGAAAAGGCGGCGATGTAATATTCATGGTTGATGAAAGCATGAGGACCCTTATAGATTTTAAATACAAAAAGCATTATGTGGCCGAATCAGGGAAAAACGGTTCCGGTTCAAATTGCACGGGCAAGTATGGCAAAGACCTGATTATTAAAGTACCGCCGGGAACGATTATAAAGGATGAAAAAACAGGCCGCGTGCTGGCTGACCTGGTGAAACCCGGAGAGTGTATTGTAGCTGCAAAGGGAGGAAAAGGGGGAAAAGGAAATCAGCATTTTGCAACTTCCTCCAGGCAGGCTCCCAAATTTGCGCAAAAAGGAGAACCGGGTGAAGAAAGGTGGGTTATCCTGGAATTAAAACTTCTTGCCGATGTGGGGCTTATTGGTTATCCAAACGTGGGAAAATCCACTCTTTTGTCGGTGGTTACCGCTGCGAGACCCAAAATAGCAGATTATCCTTTTACAACCCTTACCCCTAACCTGGGAGTAGTAGATTTGGGCATGGGTGAAAGCTTTGTTCTGGCTGATATACCCGGGCTTATTGAAGGAGCCCATAAGGGTGCAGGCCTTGGACATGAGTTTTTAAAGCATGTTGAGCGAACCAAGTTATTGATACACCTGGTTGATGTTGCCGCAATTGAAGGACGGGATCCGATCCAGGATTTTGAAAACATAAACAGAGAATTATCCCAATATAATTTGAAATTGGCGCAAAAACCCCAGATTGTTGCAGCAAATAAGACTGACCTTCCCGATGCGGATAATAATCTGAAAACGTTCACCGAATATATAGAAAGCAAAGGATATAAAGTGTTCCCTATTTCAGCAGCAACCGGAAAAGGGGTCAGGGAGTTAATGCTCCATGCAGCTGAAATGCTGAAGAACATACCCGATACAAAGGTTGTGGAAGATGAAGAGGAAGTGGTTTATGAAGTAAGCAAGGATAATGAACCTCCGTTTACCATAAGAATAGAAAACGGAGTGTATATTGTCGAGGGAGAGACAGTAAAAAGAATATTACGGTCGGTTAACTTTAACAATTTTGAGTCTTTGCAATATTTCCAGAGGGCCATCAAGAGAGCGGGTATTGATGATGCCCTGAAGAATATGGGAATTAAAGACGGGGATACTGTGAGGATGTATGACTGGGAGTTTGACTATATGGAATAATGCACAAAAATCATTGCCAAATATCTACTAGACAAAATTGAATTGTATATTATAAAATGTAATCATATTAGAACTTTTTATTTATGAATGGAGGGACATATTCTTAATTCTTATGGAATGCTTTAAATGCGGCAACTGTGAAAGTGGGAACATCGCATATTTCTGCCCGATGAAGAATGATTTCGTAATGAACGAATCTGTAAAAACCACCGTCATAGAGAAAAGCAGGAGTGGATGGAAAAAAGGAACTCCCAACTATGAAACTCATAGAAGAAAGCAGCGCAAGGAAATAGAAGTGTGAGGTTAATCCCTTTTCTTGGTAAGAGTTTCAATTATTTCAGAATAAATAGTCTGGGTATAATTTTTCCATTTTTCACAAATATTACGGGCGTCATTTTTATTACCAACGGCAATTTTTATCTCTATGAGAGTAAAATCATCCTCTCGGACTGAACAATTTACCATATACTTGTTTTCGCTTTCAGGAATGAAATCAGCCGATATAAGAGTTTCATTCCTTATTTTTTTCCTTGCATCCTTTATTTTATTGTCAATATTGTTTTTTATCGTTTCAGGGATAAGGTATTCCAGGTATTTAAGGGTATTTTTACCCGACTCGGTTATTGTATAATAGCTTTTTTTATCGGAGGAACCGGTGGAGAGTAAATTATCGCTGCACAACTCGTTTATACAGTGTTGAAGGGAGAAATAATTCATAAGGTTATTCTCCATTATTATTTTTGTAATCTGGATATTGGTCAAAGGCATATCGATTTTATCCATGATGTACAATAATATTAATTTATTTTCTGCCAATTCTTTGTTGTGTCCGGTATATGTCATTATTAATCACCCTCCCCAGTAATGATTTTAAAAGGCCGAAACCGTGTTATAATATTAGTATTGATGCAAAATATAATTATAATTTACAAATATTGCTTGCAATCCTTATTGTAATATGCGGCAACATATATTACAATAAACTTAATGATATGCAAATTGCTATTGGTTAATCTGATTTATTACTGATTAAAGAATATGCAGCATATATATCACAATGCTTTATGTTGCATGTATATAATTGTTTAAATTATTATAATATTATAATAATTTAATATTAGTAATTATAACACATAATCAATGATATTGCCATATTGTTCCGGGAATTATAATCCTAAGAACCAAATTATTAAGTATTGAGAATTATAAAGAATTGAGGTATACAAATGAAAAAAGGTTTAAGAAATGCTGTAATATCAATTTTAATAATTGCCCTGGCAATTACAGGAATAGTAATACTTGTAAAGCATATGCATTCGGGGGAAAATAACCATAGTATGCTTGATGGCACACAGGAAGATCAAAGAGAACCCGGAAAGGGAATTCCGGCTCCCGGTGGTAATCCGTCAACGGGAGAAAATAGTGAAGAAAATGGGATGCCTGATGAAAATGGATTATCTGAAGGAGATATTCTACCCGGAAATCAAAATGATGAAAAAACAGCTGATGAATTGCAAATAGATCTTGAGAAAATTAAGCCAAATGAAGCAGGAAAAATAATGGTGGTAATGTTCCACAATTTTGTTGAATCATTTGAGCCTACAAAATATGATGACGGCCAGTATACCATAACTTTTAAGGCTTTTGAGGAATTGCTTCACACATTGTACGAAAAAGGTTACAGGCTGATTAGTTTTAAGGACTTTATTGACAATAATATAAATGTACCGGCAGGATGTATTCCAATGGTATTTACCTTTGATGACGGAACCAGGGGGCAGTTTAGTTTGGTTGAGGAAGACGGGGTGCTTAAAGCTGAAAGAAAGTCAGCCGTGGGGATCATGGAGGAATTCTGCAGCAAGTATCCTGATTTCGGACTTAAAGGAACATTCTTTGTTAATATGGGTACATCCGTATTCAGCGGAGGATCTTTGCGGCAAAGGCTGCAATATCTGATTGATAAGGGATTTGAAATAGGCAACCATACGTTTAACCATGTTAATCTTTTAAATGTTAAAAGCAGTGAAGAGATACAGTACCAACTGGGAGCAAACCAGAAGAAAATTTATGAGCTGGGCCTTAATTATAAAATGTTTGCCTTTTCACTACCTTAAGGAAATCCTGCAAAGGAGTTCAGGGAATACCTGATAAAGGGCAAGTATGAAGATGTGGAATATGAGAACCTGGCAATAGTTGAAGTGGGCTGGAATCCGGCTCCGTCACCCGCTGACAAGGATTTTAACCCTTATTCCATTCCAAGGGTAAGGGCCCCTGGGATTAATCCTGAAAGATTTGACCTTAACTGGTGGCTTGAAAATCTTTCAAGGGAGGAGCAATATATAAGTGACGGAAATCCGGACACCATAACCGTTCCGGAAAGCAAAGCCGGAAGCATAGATACGGGGAAAATTCAGAACAAGAAACTTATAGTATACTAACTTGAACGGCTGGTATTCTAGTATAAAGTTTGCAATATTGAGATTTTTAGTATATAATAATTAATAGAATCATTAATTATTACTCTGTCCATTTATTTAAATCATTTTACTGTTTTATATAGTATATTGTTTTATATATCTTTTTATTTTGTATTTTTATATAATCTGTTATTTAATTTAATACAGCTATTTTATTTTTTTATAAGTTTTGTATTATTTTATTACAACATTGTTAGGAGTGTTGGAAATGGCAAAGGGTAAAACAAGGAAAGAGCTAACCGATTATGACGTTAAAAGAAAAGCTGTCAAACTTGTAATAACCCATTTAAAGAAAAAAGTAGAAAAAGACTATATGGGAAGAGAACATATTTTAAAATGGATTGAGGAAATGGAAGAGCTGTTAAGCAAGCCAGAGTTTGAAATGGTAGAATATTTTGAAATGAGGAGAAAACTGAATGATGTAATTGAACGTACCCTTGATGAAGAGATGAGGTATAAGTTAAGAGATTCGTGGTATAGCCTGGGTAGAGCGTTAGACAAAAAGGTGAAGCTGAAGTGATAGATATGAAGTATCAGAAGAAATAGCAAAAGTAACAGCAAAAGCATATTAAAGATATATAAAACAAATGATTAACATGAATAAACCCGGCTAAACACCGGGTTTTATTCATGTTATTAGTTTTTTGATGCTATTAATGTTCTTGCGGATTATATCACATATCATGGATTTGAATTTAAAAATTCCCTGGCATTTTTAATTTGTGCCATAACGGTTTGCTCAGACGGACCGCCCGGAAGGTTCCTTCCGGATATACATTTTTCGAGGGTAATTTCGTTATAAATGTCATCCTTTATAAGCGGTGAAAAGGATTTAAACTCGTTTATTGTCAGTTGTTCTATGGTTTTACCGGTATTAATGCAGTAAAGGACTATTTTACCCGTTATTTCATGGGCGTCCCTGAAAGGGATACCCCTTTTTACCAGATAATCCGCCACATCGGTAGCATTTGTAAATCCGCCTTTTGCAGCATTATACATGTTATTCTTGTTAACCTTCATGGCAGCCAGCATGTTTGTAAATACCGGAAGGCAGGCCTTAACGGTATCTATTGCATCAAAGGTTATTTCCTTATCTTCCTGCATATCCTTGTTATATGCCAGAGGCAGCGCTTTCATGGTTGTAAGTATTGATACGAGAGAACCGTATACCCTGCCGGTTTTTCCCCTTATTAGCTCGGCCACGTCAGGATTTTTCTTTTGTGGCATTATACTGCTTCCTGTGCTGAATGCGTCATCCATTTCCACGAAACTGAATTCATGGGATGACCACAGGACCAGTTCCTCGCAGAATCTGCTTAAATGCATCATAATTAAAGAAAGGCATGAAAGCAGTTCAATAATAAAGTCTCTGTCACTTACCGCATCAAGGCTGTTCTCGGTTATAGCGGGAAATCCCAGCTCTTTTGCCACCATTTCCCTGTCAAGGGGATATGTAGTTCCCGCAAGGGCACCTGAGCCCAGGGGCATAACATTAACTCTTTTGTAGCAGTCCGTTAGCCTCTCGATATCTCTCCTGAACATCTGGAAGTATGCCATAAGGTGATGGGCAAAAGTCACAGGCTGAGCCCTTTGAAGATGGGTATAACCGGGGAGTATGGTGCCTGTATGTTCCTCCGCCAGTTTTACAAGCGTAGCTTCAAGGGACAGGAGAAGCTTCTTTATCTCCGTTATTTCATCCTTAAGATACATCCTTATGTCAAGGGCAACCTGGTCATTCCTGCTTCTTCCTGTATGAAGCTTTTTGCCCGTATCTCCAATCCTTGATATTAATATACTTTCAATGTTTGAATGGATGTCTTCAGCATTAGGGTCCAGTTCTATTTTGCCCCTTTCGATATCATTCAATATATCATGCAAGGCAGCCTGGATCAGGCTTGATTCTTCTTCGGTAATGATGCCGCATTTCCCAAGCATTTTTACATGGGCAATGCTGCCCATAATATCCTGCTTATACATCCTGGAATCAAACCTTATGGATGAGTTGAAGTCATTTACCGCCTTGTCGGTTTCTCTTGTAAACCTTCCGCCCCAAAGTTTCATTTGTATCACGCTCACTTCTCGTTTTTATGTTTCTCCATCATTAAAGCCCTTACCTTGAGGGGAAGGCCGAAAAGGTTTATAAATCCTTCGGAATCTTTCTGGTTGTATATCTCATCCCTGCCAAAAGTGGATAATTCCTGGTTATACAGCGAATAATCGGATTTGGCGCCTGCCGGCATACAATTACCTTTGTAAAGTTTCATCCTCACCGTACCTGTTACCGTCTCCTGGGTTTTATCAACAAACGCGGAAAGGGCTTCTCTTAAAGGAGTGAACCATTGTCCATAGTATACTAGCTCTGCGAATTTTTGGGCCACCAGGTCTTTATAGTGCAGTGTTTCCCTGTCGAGGCAAAGGAGTTCAAGCTCCCTGTGGGCTGCATAGAGGATTGTTCCTCCGGGTGTTTCGTATACTCCCCTGGATTTCATGCCTACCAGCCTGTTTTCCACCATGTCTACTATTCCGATGCCGTTTTCTCCTCCGATTTTATTTAAAACCTTAATTAACTCAACGGGTGAATATTCAACACCGTTAACCTTTTTCGGTATACCCTTCTCAAAATATATTTCCACGTAGGTGGGTTTATCCGGTGCTTTTTCAGGCGGAACTATAAGTTTTAATATTTTATCGTATATAGGTTCGTTCCAGGGGTCTTCAAGATCCAAACCCTCATGGCTCAAGTGCCATATATTCCTGTCCATGCTGTAGTTATCTTCTTTGGTTACGGGTATTGGTATTCCTCTTGCCTGCGCATAGTCAATCTCATCTTCCCTTGATTTTATGTCCCAGATTCTCCAGGGGGCTATAATCTTAAGATGAGGAGCAAGGGCTTTAACAGTGAGTTCAAACCTTACCTGGTCATTTCCTTTTCCTGTGGCGCCGTGGGCAACGGCTGTTGCGCCTTCTTTTAAGGCTATTTCTACAAGCCTCTTTGCAATAATGGGCCTTGCAAATGAGGTACCAAGCAGGTATTTACCCTCGTACACCGCACCGGCTTTGAGAGTGGGAAAGATATATTCGGTGACAAATTCCTCCTTAAGGTCTTCAATATATATTTTACTTGCCCCTGTTTTAATTGCTTTTTCCCTGATATTCTCCAGTTCTTCTTCCTGACCTACATCTGCAGCCATTGCAATAACTTCATAATCATAATTTTCTATCAGCCACGGTATAATAATTGATGTATCCAATCCGCCGGAATATGCAAGCACAACCTTTTCTTTTTTACTCATATCTATCATTTACCTCCTTGTAACTGTTTATGTTCTTGCTTATTTGTTTATGTTATTGTTTATTTATGTTAGAATATTAATATAAATCTGGTTAGGTTGACAACCAAGTTTATAAATTATCAAGCTTATTAATTATCAGGGCCTGTAATTATTAATTATTAGGCCTATTAATAATTTAATTAATAATTACATTATAAAATAATTGCCGAAATATTAAATATTAAATATTACATAAATTAGCTAAAATCAACCTGTTTATTATATTTTACTTTAATTAATTAGAAAATATCTTGTTCTAATTAATTAAAAACGACTAAATGTAATTAAAATACAACATAATGCAAATGCATAAATAATGTAATTATACATTTGATATTTGTTAGCCAAAAACATATTTAGTATATCAATGTGCGATATACTAATGATTATTTATTATTATACACAGAAATGCATAAATATGCAACAAAATATTTAACATTTGGAAAGAAGGGCAGATACCTGATGGTAATTATGGGGATTGATCCTGGCTTTGCTATAACAGGATATGGTATACTTAAGTATGAAGGCAATCATTTTACCGTTTTGGATTACGGGGCAATAACGACCGAGGCTTCAATGCCTTTTGCGGAAAGGCTTCTTATATTAAACTGCGAACTGGAGGAATTGATAAAAAGATACAAGCCTGACGCTGTTTCAATAGAGGAATTGTTTTTCAACAAAAATTCAAAAACAGTGCTAAATGCGGCACAGGGCAGGGGAGTGGCGGTCCTTGCCGCTGCGAAAAGCGGTATACAGGTTTTTGAATATACTCCCCTCCAGGTAAAGCTTGCGGTGGTGGGGTACGGCAGGGCAACAAAGGAACAGGTGCAGCAAATGGTGAAAGTGTTGTTAAACCTTTCCGGGATTCCGAGACCTGATGATGCTGCAGATGCCCTGGCAGTAGCGATATGCCACGGACATTCGTACAAAATTGTCAGCTACGGAGGTATGTAAATGTTTGCATATATTAAAGGCAAGATAGAGTATAAGGGCAAGGATTTTATAATACTCGAAAGTAACGGTATCGGGTATAAAATATTTACTTCTGCCGCTGTCATTGAAACATCGGGAGCCATAGGCAGCGAAGCAAAAATATATACATATCTTTATGTAAGGGAAGATAATATAAGCCTGTACGGATTCCTTACCCTTGAAGAAATCAAAATGTTTGAGCATTTGATTTCCGTTACTGGCGTGGGACCGAAAGTGGCAGTATCGATAATGTCCGTGGTAACTCCCTCAAAGTTCAGCCTGGCAATTATTACGGATGACCCCAAGACCTTCACAAAAGCGCCCGGTGTGGGACCCAAATTAGCCCAGAGGATAATACTTGAGTTAAAAGATAAAATTAAAAAAGAACAGGGAGAATTTAAGAATGTTGCCCAGGAAGACGATTCCGTGCAACTGGACAGGAGCGACACGAAGGTGCAGGAAGCCATTGCGGCCCTTATGGTACTGGGGTATACGCCTCTGGAGGCATCCAAGGCCGTTTCGGCAGTTTATTCAGATAAGCTGGATATAGAAACCATAATCAGGAACTCGTTGAAAGAGCTTATGCGATAGGATATAGTAATGAATAGCGGCAGGTATGATATAAGAAATAATTTAAGAATTCTTAAGAATTCTTAAGAAATAATTTAATATAAATCTATAGGTTTATGCCTAATATATTATTAATAATTTTGTACGTTAATTTATTTAATACAATATATTAATATTTTTAATTTTACTGATATTGAAAATAAAATCGGATAATATTGAATAACAGGGGATGAAAAGAGAAAATGGAAGAAAGACTTATTGCACGGGAAGCCATATCGGAAGATACAGATGAGGTTACATTAAGGCCGAGAAAATTCAGCGATTACATTGGACAAACCAGGGTGAAGGAAAACCTGATGGTTTTTATCGAGGCTGCGAAGATGAGAAAGGAACCGCTGGACCATGTGCTGCTGTATGGGCCTCCGGGACTTGGCAAAACAACACTTGCAGGGATAATTGCTTCAGAGCTTGGCGTAAATATCAGGATTACATCAGGGCCTGCAATCGAGAGGCCGGGTGACCTGGCAGCCATATTGACAAACCTGGGTAATTTCGACGTGCTGTTTATTGATGAAATCCACAGGTTAAGCAGAAGCGTGGAAGAAATCCTGTATTCAGCGATGGAGGATTATGCCCTTGACATCATAATCGGCAAGGGGCCAAGCGCAAAATCTATAAGGATTGACCTTCCCAAATTCACTTTAATAGGCGCGACTACGAGGATAGGATTGCTGACTTCCCCCTTGAGGGACAGGTTTGGTGTCATTAACAGGCTTGACATGTATACCGTTGAAGAGCTTAAATTAATTGTGAAAAGGTCATCTTCCATATTAAATATAGAGATTGACGATGAGGCTGCCGTTGAAATAGCGGCCAGGTCAAGGGGAACTCCCAGAATAGCAAACAGGCTGCTAAAGAGGGTAAGGGATTTTGCGCAGATAAAATGGAATGGTTTTATCAGCGCAGAAGTTGCAAAAACAGCCCTTGATGCCCTTGAAGTGGACAGCAAGGGGCTTGACAACATAGACAGGGAATTGCTGTATTGCATTATTGAAAAATACGGAGGAGGACCTGTTGGTCTGGATACAATTGCTGCATCCATAAATGAGGATGCGGGAACAATAGAGGATGTGTATGAGCCTTACCTGCTTCAGCTGGGCTTTTTAAGCAAGACACCCAGGGGAAGAATGGCAACAAGGCTTGCATACCAGCATCTTGGGATAAAGTATGAAGAATGAAAAATAGCTCTTGACAAAAGGCTGATTCTATCTTAAAATAAACAATGTCTTTATGAGAGCAGATATAATGGGAGCCTAAATTTGCTACTATGGTGGATATAGCTTAGTTGGTCAGAGCGCCAGGTTGTGGCCCTGGAGGTCGTGGGTTCGAATCCCACTATTCACCCCAAATGTTGGGATGTAGCCAAGGGGTAAGGCACCAGACTTTGACTCTGGCATTCGTAGGTTCGAATCCTGCCATCCCAGCCAATAAATATGACCCATTAGCTCAGTAGGCAGAGCACTTGACTTTTAATCAAGGTGTCCGGCGTTCGAATCGCCGATGGGTCACCAGGATATAATTAAACAGGCAGTTGTTTACTTGATGAAAGTAGATAACTGCCTGTTTAAAATTATCGGGGGGATATTCAGTGTTGAAAACGGGATTGGTTTCAGTTACATTCAGGAAATTGCCACCCGAAGAAATAGTAAAACTTGTTTCCAAAGCCGGGCTGGATGGAATTGAATGGGGCGGTGACATCCATGTACCCCACGGAGATGTCCAAAAAGCACGTGAAGTGGCCAGAATGACACAAGATGAAGGCTTAAGTATAGCTGCTTATGGTTCGTATTACAGAGTGGGATGTGAAAAGGAATTAAACCTTCCCTTTGAAAAAGTCCTGGAAACGGCAATTGAATTAAAAGCCCCGACCATTAGGGTTTGGGCCGGCAACCGTGGTTCCGGCTCGTCTGACCAATCCTGGTGGAATGCTGTCATTGAAGAATCCCGAAGAATTGCAAGCATGGCCTTGAAGGAAGGCATTACCATATCATACGAATATCACGATAATACTCTCACAGATACCGCTGAATCAGCATACAGGCTTTTGTCCGAGGTCAATCATGAAAATATCCGTTCTTACTGGCAACCTCCCGTGGGTCTCAACGTAGAGGAAAGATTGGAGGGGCTTAATAAAATAACCCCATGGCTGAGCAATGTTCATGTTTTTTATTGGAAATTAAGAGAAAGAATGCCCCTGGAAGAGGGTATCAGCCTGTGGCGGGAATATATGAAAATAATAAAAACGGTGCAGGGTACTCATTACTGCATGATTGAGTTTGTAAAGGATGATGAGCCCGGGCAGTTCTTAAAGGATGCGGAAGCATTAAAAAGATTAATATGAACGAGGTAATATATGATAATCGGAAAAACGTGGGTTTATAATCAGGTTGATGAAAATGAAGTGGAAAGGCTGGTTAATGAAACAGGCGTATCAAGACTCCTGGCGAAAGTTCTTGCCGGCCGTAACATAAACGATAAATCCTATATACGGAAATTCCTTAATCCAAGCATAAATGATTTATATGATCCTTTCCTGCTGAAGGACATGGATAAAGCCGTTGAGAGAATAATCCATGCCATTAACCGGAAAGAGAAAATAACCCTATATGGAGATTATGACGTGGACGGGGTTACGGGAACTTCAATTCTATATGATTTTCTTTCCGGATTTGGTCTGGATATTGATATCTACATACCGGACAGGCTTGAAGAGGGATACGGTGTCTCCCGGGAAGCTGTGGAAACAATCCTGAAACGTGGTACCACTCTGATGATTACCATCGACTGCGGAATTACCGCAGTAAATGAAGTGGCTTATGCCATGGAAAACGGCATGGATGTGGTAATAACAGATCACCATGAGTGCGGTGAAATACTGCCTGCAGCATGTGCAGTGGTAAATCCGATGAGGTATGACTGCGGTTATCCCTTTAAAGGGCTTGCAGGTGTCGGCGTGGCTTTTAAACTTATCAATGCCCTTTGTATAAAAATGAACATGGGAAATGCCCACCTTAAATACCTTGACCTTGTTTCCATAGGCACGGTGGCGGATATTGTTTCAATAAACGATGAAAACAGGGTAATCGTAAAATACGGTATGGATATGATCCCTGAGACAAAAAATATGGGACTTCGTGCCTTACTCAATAAATCAGGACTTGAGGGGAAGCAAATAGGTATCTTTGAGATAGCTTTTATTATAGGGCCCAGAATAAATGCAGCAGGCAGGATAAAGGAAGCTACCAGCGTTGTGAAAATGTTTACTTCCGGAGATATGGATGAATGTATGGACATAGCAGAGAGCCTGGATGAAGCTAATAAAATCAGGCAGGAAATAGAGAATTCCATTTATAAAGAAGCGGAAGAAATCATAGGGCGGGATATTGATTTAAATAAGGAAAGGGTAATTGTGGTGGCAAAAGAAGGGTGGCATCATGGCGTCATAGGAATAGTGGCATCGAAAATAACCGAAAAGTATTACCGCCCATGTATATTGATATCCATTGACGGAGATGAAGGAGTGGGATCTGGCAGGAGCATAGAAGGTTTTAATATTTTTGAAGCCCTGGACGCATGCAGGGAGTACCTGTTAAAATACGGAGGCCATGAAATGGCTGCAGGTTTAAGAATCAATAGGGATGCTATAGATGATTTCAAACAGGCCATTAACCATCAAGCCTTTAATATACTGACTGAAGATTTACTGGTGCCTAAAATTAGAATTGACGCATATGTAGATAATAGTGACATGAATGTGGAAAGCGTTGAACAGTGTGGGCTTTTATCGCCATTTGGCCCCGGAAATCCGGCCCCGGTATTTGCCTATAGCAATCTTACAATTAATGAAGTGAAAAATGTGGGCGCGGTTTCAAAACATCTTAAGTTGAAACTGAGCAATTCGGGGCTTCAGGTAGATGCCATAGGTTTTAACATGGGTCCGGCAATTGAGCTGCTTTCAGAGGAAGATATAATTGATGTTGCCGCAAGACTCGAACTTAACAGCTGGAACAACACCACAAAAATACAGCTAAATTTGAAGGACATAAAAATAAAAAAGAGTAAAAAGGAATATTATTACAGCCTTGATAAGTGCATTGAAGGGGAATTGAAATATTTACGTGATTGCAGAAACGGTAATGGTTATAATTATATGACAGATGAATCAAAAATCGGCGCATTAGGGCATTTTAACCGAGAAGACGAGCTTATCCCGTATTTAAGTAAAGCCCTTGAACAAAACAGGCATGTTGCAGTCCTGGTAAATTCGGCCGGCATGCTGTCTGAATTAATAAACATAGCGGAAAAATTAACAAAAAATATTAAAATATCTTATAATATCTGCTATACTAGTTTTAAAAACGGGCAAATAAAGCTAAAGACCATTGACGGAGCTGGATTGACTATAATAGTGAACCCGTTGCCGGAAGAGGTAGATTGCAGTATATTTGATGCCTTCGTAATTGCCGGAGGGTGGTTGTGCCGTAATTGCTTATCTGCAATACTTGACAAGATAGCTGCGGCCGGCAGGGAATTGGTTTTCTACAAAAAAGGAGCCAATGACCCTTTGGAAACTGAAGAAATTGTACCTGTAAGGGATGACTTAGCGGCATTGTACAGGTATATTAAATTGGTTTGCAATGAAACAGGAAGGGCTGTAATAGATGATCTTTTTGTATTTACTTCAAGAGTGATTAAGGAATATAATGTGAGTATGAGCTATGTTAAAGTAAAAAAAGGATTGGATATTTTTAATGAGCTTGGGCTCTTGGAGGTGGTTCCGTTGGGAAGATATGGCGCTGTAGTAAAGTATGCCAGGGAGAATGTAAAACGAGTTAACCTGGAAGAATCCCTTACTTTTAAAGGTATGCAGAACTTCAAGAAGGGCTTTTAAGATATAAGGACATAAGCAAAACAAAAACAATATAATGTAATGCATAATGTAAAATAATTTAAAAGCAATATAATAAAAAGGATGCAAATGCAATGTAAAACAAGTGCATTTAATAATAAATACCAAAGAAATCTAAAAAACGAATAATACTGGAGGGCTAATTATTATGAATTTGGAAGCAAAGTTAAGACATGTTATGGATTTTCCGAAACCGGGGATAGATTTTATTGATATCACTCCTGTTTTGCAGGATGCGGAAGCGCTGAAGCAGTGTCTTGAAGAAATGAAAAAGAAAATTGAGAATTTTGGAGAATTTGACCTGATTGTTGGTCCTGAATCAAGGGGATTTATTTTCGGTGCACCGTTAGCATATATGACGGGCAAGGGATTTGTCCTTATAAGGAAAAAGGGAAAGCTTCCATATAAGACAGTGAGCGTAGAATATGAACTTGAATACGGCACGGATATACTTGAAATACACGAAGATGCGATTAAACCCGGACAAAAGGTTGTCATCGTGGATGATCTGCTGGCAACAGGCGGAACTTCCTCTTCAAACATTCAATTGGTTAAAAAACTGGGCGGAGAAGTTGTGGGACTTGTATATTTTGTAGAGCTTACTTATCTTAATGGAAGGGAAAAACTGAAAGATTACAGGGTGGAATCACTTGTAAAGATAAACAGTTAGGAATTGAAACATATATAGGATGTAAAGGATATGTAGGGTAAATGCAGGGAGAAATATAAGAATAAGAGGGAACATTGTATGGAAAGGGAGGTGAAGAAGTTAATGTCTGCAAATATTCAGGATTTATTGCAAGAGATAAAGAGGAATAATATTGAATGTGACATGGAGCTGCTAAAAAGGGCTTATATTATATCAAGTAATGCACATAAGGGGCAGCAAAGAAGCTCAGGAGAACCGTTTATTATCCATCCTGTAGAAGTGGCCTATATTCTTGCAAATATGGGATTAGACTGCACTACGATTGTAGCAGGACTTCTTCACGATACCCTGGAGGATACCACATGTACGTATGAACAGCTTAAAGACAATTTTGGTGAAGATGTGGCTTATCTTGTGGACGGCGTTACAAAGCTCGGGAAGATACCCTATTCCACGAAGGAAGAGCAGCAGGTTGAAAATTTAAGAAAAATGTTCATGGCCATGGCCAAGGACATAAGGGTAATTATGATAAAGCTTGCGGATAGGCTGCATAATATGGACCCTGAAGTATCTGCCTGTTGAAAAGCAGATCGAGAAGGCAAGGGAAACTCTGGAGATTTATGCTCCCATTGCCCACAGGCTCGGAATATCAAGAATACAATGGGAGCTTGAAGACTTAAGTTTAAGATACCTTGATCCGGAAGGGTATTATGACCTGGTTGATAAAATTGCCCAGAAAAGGAAAGAAAGGGAAGCCTTTATAAATCATATAATTGGAACATTGAAAGCCAAAACAAAGGAACTGGGTATTGAGGCATCAATTGACGGAAGGGCAAAACATTTTTACAGTATATACAGGAAAATGAAAGAACAGAACAGAACCATTGAGCAGATTTATGACCTTTTTGCCGTGAGGCTGATTGTGGATACGGTAAAAGACTGCTACGCGGTACTTGGAATGGTTCATGAGCTTTACAAACCGATTCCCGGGAGATTCAAGGATTATATTGCAATGCCGAAGCCTAACATGTACCAGTCTCTTCATACCACTGTTATAGGTCACGAGGGACAACCCTTTGAGGTACAGATAAGAACTTGGGAAATGCACAGGGTGGCAGAAGTGGGTATTGCAGCCCACTGGAAGTATAAGGAGGGCATTTTCGGGAAAAGCAGTATAGATGATAAGATTGTCTGGATAAGACAGATGCTGGAATGGCAGAAGGAAATGCCTGATGCCAGGGAATTTATGGAGTCTCTCAAGATAGATCTTTTCTCCGACGAGGTGTTTGTTTTCACTCCCAAGGGGGATGTAATCAATCTGCCCAGGGGTGCAACTCCCATAGATTTTGCCTATGCGATTCACAGTGCCATTGGAAACAAGATGATTGGGGCAAAAGTAAACGGAAAAATAGTGCCCCTTGAGTATAAACTTAACAACGGTGAGATAGTTGAAATATTAACTTCCCAGAATGCAAGCGGCCCAAGCCGGGACTGGCTTAAAATCGTAAAAAGTTCCCAGGCCAAAAGCAAAATAAAACAGTGGTTTAAAAAGGAAAAAAGGGAAGAGAATATAGTAAGGGGAAAGGAACTTATTGAAAAGGAGCTTAAGAAAAGCGGTTTATCATATAATCAGCTTTTTAAGAATGAATGGCTGGAACCGATATTGAAAAAATATACATTTGCAACCCTTGACGATCTCTTTGCGGCCATCGGTTACGGTGCCATAACACCAAACAGGATAATATCAAGGCTGAGGGAAGAATACAGGAAAGTGGCAAAGGCTGAGGAAATGCTGCAGCCTGATGCTGAAGGAACGTTTAAGGCTGAAAAAAAGAAAAAGAATATGCCTACAAACGGTGTTATAGTAAAGGGTATAGATAACTGTCTTGTAAGGCTTGCAAGGTGTTGCAACCCGGTACCCGGCGACAGCATTATCGGATATATTACAAGGGGAAGAGGTGTATCGGTTCACAGAAGCGACTGCATAAACGTGAAAAATATACCCGGGGAAGAAGAACGGTTGATAGAGGTTAGCTGGTATACCGACAAGAATACGGCATATATAGCCGATATTACCGTTATGGCCAAGGATAGGGAATCCCTTCTTAAGGATATAGCAAATGAAATAAGCAATGAAAAAATACCCCTTAAAGGGATAAATGCGAGGACCACAAGGGATAAAACCGCGATAATGGTGCTGACTTTGGAAATAACGGATGCGGAACAGCTTAACAAAATAATCAGGAAACTCAGAAAAGTGGATGCGGTGTTCGAAGTCAGCAGAAATAAAAACTAGGGCAGAACAGGGGAAACATAATGCAATATAAGGAAACATAACACAATATAACATCTATAACATCATAACAGAATATAACATAAAGGTGGGGAAACAGTGAGAGCAGTAGTACAGAGGGTTTCAAAGGCCCGTGTGCTGGTTGAGGGAAATGTTGTTGGACAGATAGGCGAAGGCTTAATGGTTTTGCTGGGAGTCGGCGCCGATGATTCCGAAAAGGATGCGGAATATTTGGCGGGAAAAGTTGTGAATCTCCGAGTGTTTGATGACAGTGAGGGAAAAATGAACTTGTCTCTGCTTGACATAAAGGGTGAGTTACTGGTAGTATCCCAGTTTACGTTATACGGGGATTGCAGAAAAGGACGAAGACCTGCTTATGATAAAGCTGCTAACCCGGAACAGGCAGTTGTTTTATATGAAAACTTTATTAATCAGTGCAGGAATTATGGGGTGAGAGTGGAGACCGGACAATTCCGGGCGATGATGACTGTGGAAATATTTAATGAGGGACCGGTAACGTTGCTTCTTGACAGCAAAAAGGAGTTCTGATTACGGGTAAAAAGGAGATTTAGCGGTGATATTAAAGAAACTTTCGACGGGATTACTTGCATCAAATTGCTATATAATAGGTGAAAATAATAAGGGAGTTATTATTGATCCTGGCGCAGCTAAAGAAGATATCCTTCAAGCTGTAAGGGAATCGGGTCTTGAGATACAGCACATTATTTTAACCCATGCACATGTTGACCATATGTTTTCCCTTGATGAGATTCGTGAGGAACTTAAGGCGGAAGTTCTCGTTCACAAGGATGACGCGGAATACTTCGGTAATCCGTGGTATAATGCTTCAAGCCTTTTCGGCCTGAATAAGGTTTTTAATCCGACTGATATTTTGCTTGAGGATGGACAGGTCCTTAATGTGGGTGGCTTGAATTTGGAAATAATCCATACACCCGGGCATACCCCGGGAGGGATTTGCATAAAAGTCGGAAATTTGATTTTTACAGGGGATACTCTGTTTAGGATGTCCGTTGGCAGGACAGACCTGGGAAACGGGAATTATGACCAGCTGATGGATTCCCTGAAGAACAAGCTTATGGTTCTGGATGAAAATACAATTGTTTATCCCGGGCATGGAACACAGACAACCATAGGTTATGAGAAAGATAACAACCCGTTTATTTTTTAAATTATAGGCGTGGAATGTGTATGATATATTTGCGGCTTGATGACGAATTTTACAGGTATGATATATATCACATAACAAAAATGTTTTTTCCGGGAAAGCAAATTATTGTATCTGAAAATACCGGGAGAACGGATATCAGTGGCAGTGAAAAAGAAGAGACCGGGGATTGCATTTTTATACGGGCTTCTGTAAAAGAAACCGGTGCTGGTAATGGCTCATTTAACCTTATTATAGATATAAAAGCACCCGGTTATGAAACTTCCTATTCAAGAGAAAAATCCTTTGATACCGGGCAGGATACGCTGAAGCTGCTAAAGCAGGAATTGTCCAGGCTCCTTTATGAGGCATTGTCCATATATACAAAGAAAAAAATACCCTGGGGCATACTGACAGGCATAAGGCCGGCTAAAATTGCAATGGAAATGATAGAAGAAGGAATGGACAATCAAAGAATTCTTGAACACCTGGAACATTATTACATGGTTTCTCACCGGAAAGCCCGGCTTGCCCTTGAAATTGCCCGGACTGAGAAGGAAATTCTGGATAGGTCAAAGGACAACATGATTGGCGTCTATATCGGAATACCCTTTTGCAGGACAAGGTGCCTTTACTGTTCATTTACATCCTACTGTGTAAGCAGGTATGAAAAACTTATGCTTGTGGACAAATACATTGATATGCTGAAAAAGGAGCTCTACTTCGGCAATGAATTAATAAAGGAAAAGGGGTATACAATACAAAGCATTTATATAGGCGGCGGAACGCCCACCTCAATCAGCGCCCGCCAGATGAAAGACCTTCTTGGGTTCATTGAAGAAACATTCAGCCTTGAAAACCTTGAAGAATTTACACTGGAAGCCGGAAGGCCTGATACTATCGATGAGGAAAAATTGCTGGTTATTAAAAACAGCAGGGTAAACAGGATAAGCATAAATCCTCAGACAATGAACGATGCCACTCTTAGATTGATAGGCAGAAATCATTCCTCCGAGGATGTCAGGAAGGCTTTTTATCTGGCCAGGGATGTGGGCTTTAACAATATTAACATGGATGTTATCGTGGGACTCCCCGGAGAGAATTGTGAAATGTTTAGAAACACCCTTGAGGAAATAAAGAAGATGGAGCCTGAAAGCCTGACAGTACATGCCCTGGCAATTAAAAGGGCCTCAAGGTTAAATGAAGAACAAAAGGAATTTGAACATGTACCTGATGAAGAAGCAGCCGGAATGGTTGACATGGCATATGAATATGCATTGTCCATGGGCATGCGTCCCTATTACATGTACAGGCAGAAAAATATAGCGGGAAACCTTGAAAATGTGGGGTATTGTAAACCCGGCTTCGAAAGCATATACAATGTGCAGATAATGGAAGAAAAGCAGACGCTCCTTGCATTCGGCGCTGGCGGTGTGTCAAAGGTAGTATACAGTGACGAAAATAAAATAGAAAGGGCTTTTAATGTAAAAAGCCCTGAAGAATACATTGGACGGATAGATGAAATGATTGCCCGAAAAAGGGAGCTGTTTACTTGTATTCATAGCAGCCCTCGGTGTTCACGGTAAAATACTCATTTTCTTCCATCAATATATGCCCGGAAGAGTATGGCTTGCCTTCAACAGTGATTTTTACATTCTGTTTTTGGAAGTATTCGCCTATGGTATTGGCGATGCTCTGCAGGATCATTGATTCAAGGGAAGTGCCGGCATTCATTTCCGTCAGCAGGTGGGATGAAAAATCCACCGTTACCAAATCCTTGTTGTCATCAAGCCTGATGCTGAGGATTTTAGTGTTGTCAGAAAGAACCGACGACAGACTGCTGTTCTTAGGCAGCTCCTTCATTGCTTTTTCAATCACTTCTTCCACAGTCTGGTTTGTTCTGAATTCAATTTTTCTGTTTACATAAGCCAGCTGCCCGCTGTTATAGTCAGGAAAATAAAACTTGGCATTCTCTTTAAGGGAGGCATTCTCTTCAATTTTTTCAAGGGTGCTTGTTACCGTGTAATTATCATCAGTCATTTTATCTCCTTTTAGTTTGAATATGCTCTTTACAAGCCCGATATTTTTCACATAATATTCCGTAATGGTTGAATTCTGGCTTTCTGTTGTAACCTCAAGGGCGGTATAATTTCCCAACGGAGTTGAAATACTTTTATCAACTGCGGTGATAGTTTTCTTGGAACCGTCCTTGAGAGTCCAGGAAGTACCTTCCTTAATTGGTTCCTTTAGAATGATTTCCTCGTCTCTCTTAACAGAGGTATAATCATACCGATGGTATGTTTCTCCGCGGTTCAGGATTCTCTTTAATTCCCCGTTTTTTATTTCATATACTACAACCGATGTGGTACCAGGATTAATAACCCTGGTTTGCATTATATTATCTTTTATATATTCCACGTATGTTTCATAAGATGCATATTCATTACCCTCGCCCTTGTAAACCATATGTATATTCTCAGTAAAAGGAAAATAATCCGATACTTTAGCTTTACCGGTGCCGGCGCCATCCCCTTTGCCGTTTCCTTTGGATGCGCATGAAACAAGCAAACTGAAGCATAAAATCATAACAATACAAAAAATCGCTTTCCTTTTTTTCATTTCAACTAAACCTCCATTTAGATAATAAATATCTGTTGAGTAATGGTTGTCAATGTAATATTTAATAAGCGCTAAATAAATATATTTAATAAAATATTTAATAAAATATATGTAATTAAAAATATATGTACATAAACCACAGAATCAATTATAATTAGTAATTATACCAATTACAATTATATAACATTATGTACCTTAATAATTATTTACATATAAAATTTTAAATTTTTTTAAAGAAGTTGTTAAATTTATATATATTGAGTTATGCTTAACAGGTAGTTAGTATAAATGTTGACTGGAAAAATAAAATGTAGTAATATTAGACTCGAATTATTCATATAGGAATACTTTCATATCAGGAGATGAAATATTTATGAGTAATATTGCGAAGAAATTGACTGACCTGGTGGGTAATACTCCCTTGCTGGAACTGGCTAACTACGGTAAAAACAAGGGATTAAAGGCAAGGCTTATTGCAAAACTTGAGTATTTTAATCCGGCAGGCAGTGTAAAAGACAGGGTTGGTCTTGCTATGATTGAGGATGCGGAGAAGAAGGGACTTATAAATAAGGATTCCACGATCATAGAGCCAACAAGCGGAAATACGGGAATTGCGCTTGCTTTTGTAGCAGCGTCAAAGGGATATAGATTGATACTAACGATGCCTGAGACAATGAGTATAGAAAGAAGGAACCTTTTAAAGGCCCTGGGGGCCGAGGTTGTGCTTACACCCGGGTCCGAAGGTATGAGAGGAGCAATAAAAAAGGCTGAGGAACTTGCGAAAAGCATCCCCGGAGCATTTATACCACAGCAGTTTGATAATCCGGCTAATCCTGAAATCCACAGGAAGACAACTGCCGAAGAAATATGGCGGGATACCGACGGCAAGGTTGACATTTTTGTGGCGGGAGTGGGAACAGGCGGTACTATTACCGGTGTAGGAGAGGTTTTGAAATCAAGGAAGCCGGATGTTAAGGTTATAGCCGTAGAACCGGCTGATTCTCCGGTGCTTTCGGGAGGAAGACCGGGACCCCATGAAATTCAAGGGATAGGCGCCGGATTTGTTCCAAAGGTGTTAAATACGAAGATTATAGATGAAGTGTTCCAGGTAAGGTCTGAAGATGCTTATAAAACTTCCCGTGACCTTGCAGAGACCGAAGGATTACTGGTTGGTATATCTTCAGGTGCGGCGGCTTTTGCGGCTACTGAAATTGCCATGAGGGAAGAAAATGAAGGAAAAGCAATTGTAGTAATATTACCGGATACCGGTGAGAGGTATTTGTCAACTAAATTATTTAAATAATGACTGTAATTAGAATATAAGACTTTAGAGAGGGGGCAGCTTATGCCGATAAAAATACCAAACGATCTTCCAGCTGTTGAAATATTGAATAAAGAAAATATTTTCGTTATGCATGAAGACAGGGCATTACATCAGGATATAAGGCCGTTGAATATTGTTATCCTAAACCTGATGCCAACAAAAATAGTAACGGAAACCCAAATATTACGTTTGCTTGGAAATTCACCCTTACAGGTGGATATTGTATTGCTTCATCCAAAAACACATATTTCCAAGAATACGTCCAGGGAACATCTGATTAAATTTTATAATACCTTTGATGAAATCTGCGACAGGAAATTCGATGGAATGATAATTACCGGAGCACCGGTGGAACAACTGCCTTTTGAAGAAGTGGATTACTGGGATGAACTTGTGCAAATAATGGACTGGAGTGTAACCAATGTATTTTCCACCTTCCATATTTGCTGGGGAGCGCAGGCAGCCCTGTATCATCACTACGGAATCCCCAAGTATCAGCTTCCTGAAAAGATGTTCGGCATTTTCCCTCATAGGGTCACAAAGAAGAACCAGAAACTGTTGAGGGGATTTGATGATATATTCTATGCACCCCATTCAAGGCATACCGAGGTAAGAAGAGAAGATATACAGAAGGTTCCCGAACTGGAGATACTTGCCGAATCTGATGAAGCCGGAATATATATAGTTGCTTCCAAAAACGGCAGGCAGGTTTTTGTTACAGGACATTCGGAATATGATCCTTTGACCCTTAAGGCTGAGTATGAGAGGGATATAGCAAAGGGACTTAAGATTAATCTTCCCAAGAATTATTTCCCGAATGACGATCCTAATTTTGATCCTATTGTCACCTGGAGAGGGCATGCTAATTTGCTGTTTAATAATTGGCTTAATTATTATGTTTACCAGGAGACCCCATATAATCTTGATGATATAAAGTGATTTGTAGAAAATATAATCAATAAATATTATAAATTTGGATGAATATAGAGCCTAAAGGTTTTAAATTATTACAGTTTAAGGAAATAAGAGCAGAACTTGAAAAAGAAAGGAAAGAGCAGCTTATTGAATGAACAGGTAAGAAAGGTTATAGAGGAAGTTGGAGAAAGCGGGAGAAAAATTATTGAAATCCCGTATATATTGAGAACTGTAGAAGAAAGATTGGGGACAGCGATGTTTGAACTAAGGGGCGGATATCCGAAGTTTGCTTCCGTTATTGAGGATTTTTGCGAAGAGGGTATGCTTTCTCCTGTTAAGAAATCCGGCAGATTTTATAGGAATCCGCCTTTGGCTTTAAAATACAGGATCAGAGGTATAATAGGAAACAGAAGGAGTATTTCGCGGGAAGAAGAGATGATTTTAAGGCAGGAAATTGTTTCACTCCATCCCGAAATAAAAAAAGATTACTATTTGAAGCATTTAGAGCACTATATTGAAGACAGGGATTATATACTGAAACTTAGCAATTATTTATCCGATAAAGATAAGAATAAGTCTCTTCAATTTAGATACACATTAAACGAAAGATCATATGAAATATTCAACGATGAAAAATACCTGACAAATCAAGGAGAAAAGCTTCTCAAAAGATTAGGACTGGACTTTGAAAAGTTGAATTGTTTCAAGACCTATGAAGCCTTTTTTTACATTTTATATAAAACCCAGGATGAGTTTGCCAAAAATGAACATGTAAAGAAAGGCAATGTTTTGATAGTGGAAAACAAGGATACCTTTATGTCCATTGTGAAACTGTTTAACAGAAAACAGAGAATACTTGCGGAAGGAGAAGAAATAGACCTTCTGATATACGGTGAGGGCAAAAAGATAATAAACTGTTTTAAATTCATAGACGAAATCGGCGTGAATTATAAGAGAATATACTATTACGGTGATATAGATTACGAGGGTATAGGCATTTTTCAAGGCTTAAGGAAGGCTTACCGGGATTACAATATAATACCTTATGTTAAATTATACGAAAAACTGGTAGATACTACAGAATGTCCGCCATACTTAAAAAGTAAACAGGAAATAATTCCGGTAGATGAGTTTTTATCTTTTTTTGATGAATACTATAGAAGTAAGATATTGGATATACTGGAAGAGGGTAAATATATCCCACAGGAGGCTTTTAGCTTTGGAAAATTATGAATTCCTTAAAGGATTTTCAGAAAGAATGAGGAATTTGGCACCTTTTATACATCTTGTAAAGAAGCTCTCAGGTTTGCAGAAATATGAAGAGTATGACATGGTTTCATTAGGATTCGCAGTAATGCTATTCATTCTTGAAAATATGCTTACCGGTAGGGAAGAATGCGGTATTGATGAGATCTCTGAATTTTTGCAAAGGGTTATATATCACTCCTATGGAGTTCATCTTACCCAAGATGAAGCCAGGGAGATGGCCTTCTATATTCGTAACTGCATTTCGGGAAGCGGGGGAGAAGTTTTCAACTATACATATAAAAATCTTGAGACCGGAAAGGATGAATCGGCTTCTGTCAAACTAATAGACACGTCGTATTATGAAATAAAAAAGGCGGCCAAATATAAACTGACCGATCAGGGAATGGAACTTTTATTCAAAACAAGGGAAATTTACTCGGAGTTTCGCATTAATGTAACCCAGCTCTACTTAAAACGGCAGATAGAAAAAGGAGTATTCACCGGGGCTCTTCAAACAGTAAATGAATTGAATCTTCAGGTAAGGCAACTTAAGGAGAAGCTTGAAGCATTGGTACTGAATATAAGGCAAAATGTCCTCAAAGTGAATTTTGATGAATTAAAGAGCTTGTTTGAACGTATACAGGAACAGTTTCTAATTGAAAGAAAGGAATTTAATAACATAAGGCGAATTTTAAATGAACAAAGAAATAATATTGAAAAAATAAGCTACGATGAAATTACGGAGAGAGATTTAGAAGCCCTCTCACAGCTAAATATGATTTCCGAAAGACTTCATATTACAGCGGCAGAGCATGACAGGCTTTTTAGGGACAAGCTGGACATTATCGGAGAATATTTGAGAATGCTGGAATTCAGGCTGAGACATGGAATAGCGGAATTTATTGATTTTGAAAGAAGCATTCTTGATGTAATTATATCCGAAAATTTAAGGGTAGATGTACTTCAGTTAATCCTTTCCCCCATTATCGCCAATATTGGAAAGCATAAGAGGTTTAGTATTGGTAAAGTATTTGACTTTCAGAGAATAAAGACCGGAGCAGATGAAGAGCAGGCAAGTATTGACCTTGAAGAAGAACTTATGAAAAAAGAAAGTGAAATAAAGGAGCAGATAGAGCAGAGAAATCTGAAAATAGAGTATTATCTTGAAAGAATACTGGAAGCGGTATATAATGCCTATGCTGACAATTATATGAAAAACACTTCCGATTTAAAAGAGGGTTTAAATGTGGAAACTACTCTAAAAACTGTGATTGATGGGTTTGACAGTGAAAGATATGAAATGGCATCTTCGGATTTTGATTTCTTCAGCCTTATTGTTATGTTGCATCAAAGTAAAAACCTGAATATCCCTGAAATACTTGAAACCGGTACGGATCTTGTAGTTGATGCAACATACAATATTAATCTCGAACTGCTTTTTACAAGGGTAATTGACAAAAATGCAAAGTATAAAATGATAAAAAAACTAGCATTGATAAAAAATGAAAATAGCGGCCTGGAAGATATATACAGATTTAAGAACGGGAATGTCATTTCTAATTTCATTATAAGGGGAGAATTTTAGTTAACAAGGGGAGAATTATCCAGTGGTGTTTGTACATTCAGAATCTGTGAGAAAAGCTTTTAAAGTTTTCTTAACTATTATTGAAAAATCTGAATTAAAAAAGTCGGATGACACTATCTTGTTTAACTATTATGAGGATCCTGAAGTGTCATATCTTGTTCACCTGATGGAAGAAGAAGCGGGAATAATGATTATAAGAGCAGGTGATACCCTCTACTACAGTCCCTGTGTTGATAATAGATTTTTTGGTTATAGCAATGAGGAACTCAGAAATTTATTGAGAGTTTCCAGCAACATGGAATTATATGTGGTATATATTGTTATTCTTGCAATTATTATCAAATTTTATAACGGGGAGAATTATAACAATAAGTGCAGGACCATGTTAAAGGTTGAAGAACTGGAAAGCTATATTACACAAAAGATGGAGAGTATTTCGGGTTTAACGGATGATGAGAAGGAAAGCATAGATGAAAAATATAGTTATAATTTTTCGTCTGTTGCAAAATTTTGGCTCAATCTTCCCGCTTATGACGAAAAAATTGTCCAATACAGCTTATCAAGCGGTACAAGAATAAGCTATATTTTTAAAACTATAAGGTTTTTAAAGGAACAGGGATTGGCTAACATTGATAATGATAACGAAATATTTACCACCGGCAAAATGGATGCGCTGATTATGGGTTATTATCCTGAAAACAATCGAAAAAAGGAGATATTATCGTTTCTTGAGAAAATATAAAAAAGAGGAATTTAAATAGCCCGAAGTATAAGGAAAGGATTTGATACTGTGCCGAGAGTTAATCGTTTCAGAATAGTAAACTTTAAATATGATGACGAAAAAAAGTATATTTCTAATGAACTTTTTGAATTTGGCGGAAAAAATACTCTCATTAACTTGGAAAACGGCGGAGGGAAAACGGTGATACTACAACTTGCATTACAGGTTGTAAAGCCGAATACACCCCTTGGAAGTCGTCGGTTTGCAGATTATTTTAAACCGGATTCAGGTACTGCCCATATAATGGTTGAATGGATTCAGGATAGCATTTCAACGGGAGCGGAATTCCTCCTGACGGGAGTGTGCTTTACAAAGGGAACGGACGGCCTAAAATATTTCATGTATACCCATGAATATGCTTCACCAAATCCGTATGATATTAAAAATATACCCGTTGTAAATTCAAATAAACAAGTAACAGGTTTTTCCGAATTTTACCGTACTTTAAGGGAATTATCCTCTTCATCGGCATATAGAATAAATGTTTACTCCAGAGATCGATATAAGGATTATCGTAATAAACTTGAAACTTATAACATTTTTGAAGATGAATTTGAGGCTATAAGAATCATTAACCAAAGCGAGGGAGGAATAGAGAAGTTTTTCGAAAATGCAAAAAAATCAAGACATGTGATAGAAAAACTCATAATACCCTCCATGCCACCCATTGAAGGCGATGAAGAAGGGGTTCTCGCAGAGACATTTAAAAAGCATATGGAAAATCTAAAGATAATACCCTTATACCAGCATAGAATTAAAGTATATGACAGGTTCTGCGAAAAGTCCAGGAAATTGCTTTCTGATATAGGTGAATACACTGTGAAAGCGGAACAAAGCTTTTCCTGTTTCCGGAATCTTTGTGTTCTTGAAAACCTGCTATCAATTATGGTAAAAAGGTTAGATACTGATATTCAAAACATAGAAGCGGAGATTCACAAAACCCGGGAACAGGTTAAAGAAGTCAAATATAAAAAAGACAGCTATAAGTATCTAATAAAAAAAGAGCGTTTAAAATCCTTGGAAGAACGGCTGCAAAAAATAGGGGAAGATATAAAGCTAAAAAAGGATGAAAAGGAAAGTCTCGGTTATAAAATTAAGTATCAGTATGCTTCCAACAGCTATATTGACCTTCTTGAGTATAGAAAAAAATTAATTGAAAAGAAAACAATGCTTGAAAAACTTATGAAAACCCAAGCTCAATTGGAGGAAGAATATCAGAACTATCTTCTTTATTTAAGAATATTACTGGAAAATGAAATTGTTAAGTACGACAAAGATTGGGAAATTTTAAAAATAAAAAAAGAAGAAATGGAAAAACTTAATTCCGATACAAAGAAGAACATTGCAATTACAAATAAAGAGAGGGATGAAATAAAAGAAGAGATTGCAGTAATTAAAGCTGATATGAAAAAGAGTGAGAAGGAAATAAAGGAGCTAACGCAATATTTTGTTAAGAAAGATACAGGTATCCTGTTTGCCCCGGAACAGTCACTGGCAGAGATGAAAAAGAAAAAGGACAATATTGAAAAAGAAATGGAACTGGCTTTAAATGAGAAAAATAGACAGCTTATGCTTCTGGAGGAAAACAGAATAAAGGAATTTGACATAAAGGAATCATTGGCCAGGCTTGATGAAAAAAGGAAAAACATTGAACATGACATGACTACATACTATGAAAGGCTGGATAACTTAAAAAGACAAGCTCTTGTATACGAAATGGGTAATGATATATATAGCAGCGGTTTGAAGGATAGCTTGAAAAATAAAAAAGATGAAATATCAGGTAGTATTGTGCTCGAGACTAACAGGTATTACGATATGAATAAGAAAAAACTCCTTCTTCAAGACCTTGATTATTATATACCCGATTATGAAATAAAACGTGTTTACAAATTCCTCGCAGAAAACGATATAAACTGTCTGCCGGGTACCCTGTGGCTTAAGTACCAGCCGGCAGATAGAAGAAAAGAGCTTATGGAACTAAATCCATTGGTACAGTATTCCGTTGTGGTTGAAGAGAGCGAGTTTGAAAAAGTAAAGAATCTTTCGGATGAAATTGCGGAACTGGTTGAAGAATACCCGGTAGCACTGATAATAAACAGCAGTGGCGGAATTATTATGGGTGACAGTGAAAGGATAAGCAAGGAGATTAACGGAAATGGGAACGGAACTGGTGAAAAGCTTGACCGGGTAGGGCTCCTGGACATTTATGTAATCAGGGCAGCCAGTACAAGGCTTGCCTTGGATGAAAAGGAGTATACGGAGTATGTTAAGAATATAGATGTGGGTTTGGAAAAGGCAAAATCAAATATTAACAGTTTAAGAGAAGACGAGGAAAGAATAAACAGGCTTATATCGAGAATTGACGAATTTACGGCTCAGTACCCTGAATCATATATTAGAGAACTGAAGGAATCATTCAATAGGATAATAGAAGATATTAACTCACTAAATAAAATGATTAACAAAATAAAAGCAGAAAATGAAAACATGGCAAGTAATATAAAGTCCATTGATGATATGATTTCACAAAAGCAAAAGGAACTGGAAGAAGTCAAACTTGATATTGAAAAGATAGCAGAATATATGGAACTGGCAACAAGGGAAAAGGAACTTAAACTTCGATACAGTGAACTGCAAAGCCGTGAGGCGGATATAGAAAACAAGAGGGATGAATTAGAGTCATGTTTGGAGAAGGCAATAATTGAGCTTAACAGGATAAAAGAAGAAATGAAAACAAATGGGGAAGAAAAAAGCAAAATAAAAGAAAGAATAAATGAAATTAATGCGGTATTGACGATCAAGGAAGCTACTATTAGAATTGAGGGAAATGTTGATGAAATAGAGGGAAGAATTAAAGGGCTGGAAAGTAAAATCGCCGAAAGCCAAGTTGAGTCCGTAAAAGAAAATATAAAACTTATTATGGAAAGAATCGATGAATGTAAAAACAATATCAAGAAAAACGGTTTTGATGAATCTGATATGGATGGAGTAAAAGAAAAGGCGCTTCCTGAAGAAATACAGGAAAATGAAAGGGAACTAAAGAGATTAGAAGAAGATATTACTGCACTTGAAATTGAAGAAAGAAAACTGGCAGAAGAGAGAAATAAACTGGCAGGGGCATTGGAAAACACAATTGAATATATAGAAAGTACTTACGGAAAAGCCCCCTTTGAATTTGACAGCTTAGATATATTTAATGCAGAAGATATGTTTGACAGGCAAATAAAAGATTTGGAGCGGAAAGAGAAAAAGTACGTTGACAGGAAAGCGCTTATAAATGAGCAAAAAAGCAAAATAAGAGAAAATCTTGCTTCCTTGAACGTAATAATCGAGGGAAATGATATTGGCAGGGAAGTAAGAAAGAAAATTGATTTCAGGGAGCATGACAGCCTAGATGACGGTACGTCACTGTGGGACATCATGAAAATGACAGCGGAAGAGATTGCCGTCCTTAAAAACAAGGAATATGAAAAATACAGGGAAAGTATTCAAGTATTGAATGAAGCAAGAACTGCAGTGGAAAGTTCCTATGAACAGCTTTATAGAGACTCCGAATGGAAGGAAAATGAGAGTATAGGAAAAATACTATCCAATATTATGAAAGAAAACCTTTTCAATTACGAACATATAAAGGAGATTTTTGAGGGAATATTTTATACAGTTGAAAACATGAAAAAGGCAACGGAGCTTCAACTTGAAGAGTGTGTAAAAAATAAGAATGAAATGGTTGAAAGATGCTACAGACGTGCAGAAGCGGTCTATGATGAATTAAAGCATGTGGATAGTTTTTCAAAAATAAGGATAGGAAATACTAATGTAAAAACAATTGAAATTCGTATTCCATCTCTTGATTCCGAAACAGGGAAATCATTAATGGCACAATACTTGGAGAAATGCATATCTGAGATTGAGAGGATGAAAAGCAGCGGTACTTATGAACCGGCTAAAATAGACGAAGAAATTGAAAAAATGATGTCGCCGGTAAGGCTTTTTGATGCAGTCATAAATTTGAATGAAATCGTTATAAGGGTTTATAAACCGGAGTCAACCTTGGAATTTTCGGATTATATTCCCTGGGAAACGGTTATAAACTGGTCCGGGGGAGAAAAATTAGCCGGCTTTTTTGCCATGTTTATATCAATAATATCCTATCTTCGGTCTAAAAAAATAAAATACCATGGTTCATCAAAGGTAATATGGATAGATAATCCCTTTGGTCAGGCAAATGCAGGACATTTGCTGAATTATATTTTTGAGCTTGCAAGATCTACAAAAACACAGATGATATGCTTTACAGGATTGCAGGAGGTTAATATTTATGCCCAATTTGATGTGGTATACAGCCTTGTTCACAGAATTCTCATGTCAAACATCAGCGTAATAAGATCGAATCTTATAAAAAGCAGTAATGAAATAGAAACCGCTTTTTATAGGGTTGAACATGATCAGATGAGCTTTTTTAAATTTACTTAAAAATAAGGATTTGTCAAGCTTTATTATGTCAAAAATTACCTTGAAATATAACCTTTTATTGCTTAAAATGAGATTAATGGCATATTGTGGATATATTTCAAATACTCTGCCAAATATTAGAGAAAATAATAATATTTTGCTGTTGTTTTTTTGTGTTTTTATGGTACTTATTATATAGAGGGGCAAGGATATGTTTTCTGGATTTGTAAAAAATAGTTTGTACAATGATGCATGGCAGGTAATATTTGAAAGCTATTATAAAAAGGTGTACAGAATAGCATTTTCCATAACAATGGATGAGGAACTTTCCAAGGAAATAGTCCAAATAACGTTTTTAAAAGCATATGAAAAAATAAATTTGCTAAAAGACAAGGATAAGTTTGAGCAATGGATTAGCGCCATAGCCGCAAATGTTGCAAAGGATATGTTGAAAAAGAAAATAATACATAAGGAAAAAAACATGTCTTTATATGATGATGAAGGGAATCTACAGGAGTACCTGACCGAACTGATTAATTTCAGCAGCCCCGAGGAACAGATTGAGGCAACAGAGCTTGTGGAGCAGATAATGAAAATAATTGACGAATTAAAGGAAGAGGACAGGTTAGTCTTGCATCTGTGGCTATTTGAAGGGCTATCCTACGAGCAGATATCAAAGCAAATAAACATGAAAAAGAGTACGGTGGGAATGAAAATAATGAGGTCTAAACTGAAGGTGGCGAATAAATTGAAGAAATATCTTGGTATGGGGGACGGAATGAATGATGAAAACCGAGTGGAAAACAGCCAGAAATGATATTGACACATTGATGAAAATTGCATATAAGGTGAGGTTCGAGAGTATAGAATGCCCTCCTTCGCAGGAAATATGGGCAGGGATAGAAAGCAGGATTCAGAAGAAAAAAAGAGCGGATTTTATTAGGAGATTAAAGCCTGCAATAGCCGCCACGGTTATTATTGCAGTACTTACAACGTTACTTGTTAACTATCAGGTAGAAGTAATAGCCTTTGCAAACAATTTTATAAAAAACATTGCAAAAATCACGGAAGAGAGCATTTTCATCCGGAAAAGCTTTGACCGGAATGGGGAAAGGGATTCAGACCTACCAAAGAGGATGATTGACAAGGTAAAGGAGATCCAGGAAAAAGTTCCTTTCCGGTTGAAGATACCCGGATACGTTCCCAAAGGTTTTGAGCTCACGGATGTTAAAGTTATTAATGATGTTTCGGAGCGGCAAACAGTATCACTTTATTATAGTAATTTAAATTCTGCCGGAGATAATGATTGTTTTACTTTTATTCAAAAGAATATTATAGAGAATGCAAGCCTTGCGATAAACGCAGTTAGGGATAGGGATACAAACGTTGAATACAGGACAATAGGCGGAATTGAATATACTATTGTAAATTATAATGATGAAGAGGGTAATAAACAGCAAAACACAGTTATATGGGACACGGGTAATGTAAGCTATCAGCTGGATGGAAGCATATCTGTTGATGAAATGATAAGAATATCAAGTAGACTAAAATACCTGGAATAAATGGAATAAAAAATGAGGGACTAAAGTCCCTCATTTTTTAATTTTAAAAACTTATTTTTTTAATCATAATATATGTAATCGGTTGTTACGCTTAAAGAATCCCTTGCACCGGAGTATGCAATTGCTGTAACCACGCAATGGCCCCTGTAGTAGTAGCCCTTTGGGCAATCTTTATTTGTAGCTCTCATTATAAAATGTGTATTATAATCGGAACTATAATAGGAAAGTACGTTTTTCCATTCACTGCCTGTCCACTGCTGTATATGCAGTTGGATTTTCATTTCATTGCAAGTCTCAAAAGCGAATCCATGACCGTCGACAGAAATAACTCCACTGCTTTCGGACGGCGCAATTGAACATGCCACATTTTTCATAAGCCCCAATGCCTGGATGGAAAAGTTCAAGGAGGAATTGCCCGTTGCGTAGTTCGGATCAGGTGATTCCCTGCCAATTGTAGGTTTTGGCGGCCTGACTTTTACTTCTTCAGTCTGTGCAAAGGCGGTCTGCTGGAACAAAAGAATAATAACCGTTATAATTGCTAAGCACTTTAGAAGTCTTTTAATTTTCATGGAAATACCCCCTTATTTTATTAAATTTATAAAATATTTGTATAATATTGCAATATAATGCTTGTTTTTATAAAATAAGACAGTAGAAAGAATTAAATTATCACGAATAAATTTAAAATTTTTTAAAAAAAATTATATAATTTTTGTGATAAAAACGGGATATTAATTCGTCTATATATATAGACAGCAATAGTTGTTTGCTTAAGCATGACCCCACCTTTTAATAAATTGAATATGTTTACATATTGTTTGAGTTTATGGCTGAATGTGATGGTAAAAAAATTGAGGATTTGCTTGTGAACGGTTAATTAGGGTTAGATATTTGATAGCCTCCAAACTACAGTAATTTGGTGACATATGCTTTATGATTTACTTTTTACCGTCATGTGCGGCCTTTTTTTTTGCCTTTTTCATGTTTTCTGTATACACGAATTCCAAGTTATATTATAATTAAAATAATTATAATAATTATGATAATCATAGTAAAAAATGCTAAAGCTGTTATAGCGGACGTTCAATACTATTAATAAGGTTTTAATATCACATATCCCTGGAAGGAGAGAATAAAAGAGAGTATGGTATATAAAAGCGACATTGAAATAGCTCAGAGCGCCAAGTTGCTGCCTATTGAAAAAATAGCTGAAAAAGCAGGCATTGACCCTGAATATATTGAACTGTACGGAAAATACAAGGCAAAGCTGGATTTTAATTACCTGGAAAAATTAAAGGACAAAAAGGACGGAAAATTGATACTTGTTACTGCCATTACGCCTACTCCCGCAGGGGAAGGAAAAACTACAACCACCATAGGCCTTGGTGATGCATTGAACAGGCTTGGGAAGAAGGCGATGATAGCTTTAAGGGAACCTTCTCTGGGTCCGGTTTTCGGTGTCAAGGGCGGAGCAACGGGAGGGGGATATGCCCAGGTTGTTCCGATGGAAGATATTAACCTCCATTTTACCGGAGACATACATGCAGTGGGAGCTGCAAACAATTTGCTGGCTGCGATGCTGGATAACCATATATACCATGGCAACGAACTGGGGCTTGATGTAAGGAAAATAAGCTGGAAGAGATGCATCGATATGAATGACAGGCAGCTCAGGTTTATTATAGACGGACTGAATGGAAAAGCAAACGGCGTGCCGAGGGAAGACGGATTTGACATTACCGTCGCTTCCGAGGTAATGGCGGTGTTATGCCTGGCGAAGGATATGGAGAACCTTAAAGAAAGGTTGAGAAATATAATAGTGGGATATAGCAGGGATGATAAACCCGTTACCGCCGGGCAGCTCAAGGCTGAAGGCGCAATGGCGGCATTGCTGAAAGATGCCTTGAAACCCAACCTGGTACAAACAATCGAGCATACACCCGCATTTATTCACGGGGGCCCCTTTGCCAATATTGCACACGGCTGTAACAGCATAATGGCAACCCAGATGGCCTTGAAACTGGCAGATTATGTCGTCACCGAAGCTGGTTTTGGTGCGGACCTGGGAGCTGAAAAGTTCCTGAACATAAAATGCAGGGCAAGCGGAATAAGGCCGTCGGCCGTTGTTATCGTTGCAACGGTCAGGGCTTTGAAACACCACGGAGGTGCCTCGAAGAACGAATGGGGCCAGGAAAATCTGCAGTATCTTGAAAAGGGTATACCAAACCTGCTGAAGCATATAGAAAATGTGACCAGGAAGTTCGGTTTGCCTGCCGTTGTGGCAATTAACCGCTTTCCGACGGATACGGATGCTGAACTGCAGCTAATTAAAGAAACTTGTGAAAATGAATTCGGCATAAAAGTTGTAGTTTCTGAAGTATGGGGAAAAGGCGGCGAAGGAGGGCTTGAGCTTGCACGGGAAGTAGCGGCTCTTGCCGAGAAAGATAACGGGAAACTGAATTTTATATATTCGGATGATGATACCATTAAGAACAAAATAGAAGCAATAGTTAGGGAAATTTACGGCGGAGACGACGTTGATTACCTGCCATCGGCCCTTAAGGATATTGAAAAACTTGAGGAAAGCGGATTCGGGAAATTACCCGTATGCATGGCAAAGACCCAGTACTCCCTTTCGGATGATCCCAAAAAGCTTGGCCGGCCGAAAAACTTCAGGATTACAGTAAGGAATGTAAAAGTATCTGCAGGAGCCGGGTTTATTGTAGTCCTAACAGGAGATATCATGACCCTGCCCGGGCTTCCCAAGATTCCTTCTGCAGAAAAAATAGATGTTGATGCTAGCGGAAGAATTTCCGGATTATTTTAAGGGAGGAGAAAATTAAATATGCTTACGATGCTCACGGATAAAACATGTAAAGAGTTTATGGATTTGCTTGCCTCGAAAGAACCTGTGCCCGGCGGCGGAGGGGCATCCGCACTGGTGGGTGCAATCGGTGTTGCGCTGGGAAGCATGGTTGGAAATCTTACTATTGGTAAAAAGAAATATGCAGATGTACAGGAAGATATATTAAATATACTGGAAAAGGCCAAAAGGTTGCAAAATGACCTTATTGAGCTGGTTGAGAAGGATGCGGAAATGTTCGAGCCCTTGTCCCGGGCTTACAAGCTTCCGGCCGGCAATGACGAAGAGCGGAAGAAGAAGGAAGAAGTTATGGAAGAAGCTTTAAAGCTTGCATGTACAGTTCCTGTCCAAATCATGGAAAAGGCACTGGAAGCTATTGGCTTGCATGAGGAACTTGCCCAAAAAGGAACCAGGATAGCCATAAGTGATGTGGGCGTGGGAGTCCTCTTCTGCAAGTCGGCACTTATGGGAGCAAGCCTTAATGTGTTCATTAATACGAAAATGATGAAAGACAGGGACTATGCCGAAGAGATTAATAATAAGACCCTGCAGCTCATTGAAGAGGGTACAAGAAGGGCTGACAGGGTATACGTTGAAATCGAAAAAGAGATAAGATAAGACAGGATTGGTATAAGGGTATAAGGAAAGATAAGGTAACAAGACATGATAAAAGATAAGGTAACAATACAAGATATAAAATAGGGATGAAACAGGGGAGGTAAAAAGATGACGTTGATATTGAGCGGTTCGGAAGTGGTTAAATCCATGAAGGAAAATCTAACGGCCAGGGTTGAAAAATTAAAAGGCCATGGTATAATTCCCACACTGGCGATAGTCAGGCTCGGTGAAAAGCCTGATGATCTTGCGTATGAAAAAGGAATAAAAAAAAGGTGCGAAATAACAGGGATAAACCATAAAGTATTTGAATTCCCGGAGGATATATCCGAACAGCAGCTGACGAATGAACTGCTTAAAATAGACGGTGATGAAAATATACACGGAATACTGGTTTTCCGGCCTTTGCCGAAGCATATCGGAGAGGAAAGAATAAAAAATATTATAAGCCCTCAAAAGGATGTTGACTGCATGAATCCCGTGAACATGGCAAAAGTATTTGCAGGGGATGAGAGCGGTTTTGCTCCCTGCACTCCTGAAGCCGTTATTGAAATGATGGATTATTACGGGATTTCCCTTGAGGGCAAAAATGCAGTTATAATCGGTAGGAGCATGGTGGTAGGAAGACCTCTTTCCATGCTGTTGCTGAAGAAAAACGCAACCGTTACCATATGCCATACGCGGACACAAGAGCTTGAAGAGGTGTGCAGGAGGGCTGACATTCTCATTGCAGCGGCAGGAAAGGCCAAAATGGTGAAGAGGAATTATGTTGCACCGGGTGCGGTTGTTATTGATGTGGGCATCAACGTGGACCAGGATGGGAATATCTGCGGAGATGTTGACTTTGAAGACGTGCAGGATGTGGCCGGAAGCATAACTCCCGTACCGGGTGGTATAGGCAGCATTACCACCTCTGTCCTGGCCAAACATGTAATTCAGGCTGCAGAAAACCTCATTAAATAACTAGTCTAAATATCTGCATTGTATTATATTAATATAAATGTAATCAGAAGGGGGAGTGAGGATATGGCAGGATGGTTTTCCAGGTTTTCAAAACAGATAATTGCCCTATTCATAATCCTTGCCGCATTAGTATGGCTCAGTACCGGCTTTTACACTGTAAAGTCGGGAGAAGAAGCTGTGGTTTTAAGATTTGGAAAGCATAATAAGACAGTGTCAAAGGCGGGATTAAACTGGCATTTACCTGCACCTATAGAAAGTGTAAGCAAGGTAAATATTATGGAAGTAAAAAGGTTTGAGATTGGATATAAAACGTTGAAAGAAGGAAGCCCGTATGAATATCCGGTTTACGGGGATGTATCAGCTGAAGAATCCCTGATGCTGACAGGTGATGAAAATCTGGTGCATGTTGAAGCAGCCGTACAGTATAAAATTAATAATGCCGTTGACTATCTGTTTAATGTAAGTAATAAGGACAAAACATTGAAGACGGCTGCAGAGTCCGCAATACGAAGGGTTGTGGCAAATCATATTCTGGACGAAGTCCTTACCGAAAACAGGTCTGAAATACAGAGAGAAATCAAGGAAGATTTGCAGGAAATCTGTAACCAGTACAGGATGGGAATATACATAGTTGATGTAAGCCTGCAGGATGTTTATCCTCCTGAGGAGGTTGACCAGGCTTTCAAGGATGTGGCAAATGCCAGGGAAGACAGAAACAGCTACATTAACGAGGCAGAGAGTTACAGGAATGAAGTTATTCCGAAAGCCAGGGCAAATGCCGCAACCATGATTAACAATGCTATGGCGTACAAGGAAAAGAGGATTGCGGAAGCAAAGGGAGATGTGGCCAACTTCTTACAGATACTGGAAGAATACCAGCGAGGGAAGGAAGTTACCAGGGTTAGAATGTATCTTGAAGTTATGGAAGAAATACTGCCCGGAATTGAAAAATACATAGTGGGTTCAGACGGAAATTTAATCAAATTCCTTCCTCTTGAGGACAGTGCGGCTTTAAAGGGCCAACAGTAAAGGAGGTGCAATACGATGAACGATAGCCCGAATTTTGATTATATTAATGGGAATGACGGTCAAAAATCAAATAATAATAGATTTGCGTATAAATCGGGACTTGTTAAAGTCGGAACTGTAATTATTCTCGCAGTTATACTTATAAGCTTGGTTACCAACCTGTTTTTCTACCAGGTGGATGAGAGAGAGCAGGCGGTGGTAAAACAGTTTAACAGGGTGGTAAAAATAGTTGTGGACGAGAAGACTGATGAGATAGTAAATGCAATTGAAAGCAATCCCCAATTTGCAGGAATAGAAATTACGGACAGAAAAGGGCTGCATTTCAAGATACCTTTTATTACTTCGGTGGAAAAGTTTACAAGCATGCTTCTTATATATGACACAAATGCCAGGGAAGTGGTAACCAAGGATAAGAAGAAATTGATGCTTGACAACTATGCTGTGTGGAAAATAAGCAACCCGGCCCTGTTCTACTCATCGGTCGGAAACGAGTCGTCAGCCAATACCAGGCTGGATGACTTTATCTATTCAAAGCTCAATGAAGAAATTGGAAAAGTAGAAGCTCACGTGGTAATATCGGATAAGAATTTTGTGACCGATATGCTAAAGAGAGTGAAAGAAGTTACAAACGAATATGTAACAAACTATGGTATGGAAGTTATTGATGTAAGGATTAAGAGGACTGATTACCCTGAAGATAACTATAATAACATTTTCAACAGGATGAAGACAGAAAGGGAACGGGTCGCAAAGCAATATAGGTCTGAGGGCCAGGAGGAAGCGCAAAAAATACGTTCCGAGGCCGACAGGGAAGCAACTATTATTGAAGCCCAGGCCTATGAAGAGGCAGAAAAAATAAAGGGCGAGGGGGATGCTGAAGCCCTGCGGATATATGCGGAAGCGTATAATAAAGATCCTGAATTTTACGCCTTTTGGAGAACCCTTCAGGCATATAAAAACGCATTGAAGGATAAGACAAAAATAATAATTGACCCGGATTCAGAGTTTGCCAAATATTTATTTGATATAGACTGATGATATTTAGTTTTAGCTATTGGGAGAATGTTTTTTCCAGCTCTTCAATGTTGGAAAGGATTATTCTCCCTTTTATATCCGTAAGATGCTGGTTTTTGGCCTTGATGACATTTTCCAGCTCAGGGATGGAAAAGTCCAGTTTATTTTTAGCATCTTCCTGTTTTTCTTCCAATATATTTTTTAGAACCGACCATGTGGATTTAAGACTGGCCATGTCCTGTTCAGCCTGGTTCCAGTTTGAGTTCAAGGAATTCAGCAAGGCATTTCTGGCATAGTATCTTAATCTCTTAATTTCTGACGGCAGATCACTTTTATATATGGAGTAAAGGTCGGGTATGTTAGAGTAAAGTAAATTTGCCCGTAAAAGCGTATTTTGCTTGTTCTTGGATATTATGGCATCCGTGAAACTGTTCAGGGCATTGCTGAAATTATTGATTATCTCTTGACGGGCTCCTTTTTTTACAGCTTCAGGAAGATATGAATTCCATGAGTAATGCATTTTATTTATAATATTGTTAATTTCTTCCCATATAATGGTCTGCCGGTCTTTGCCTTCATCAGCCTGTTCTTGCTGTCCCTGCTGGCCTTGTTGGCCCTGTTGCCCCTGTTGACTCTGCTGGTTTTGCTGCCCCTGCTGGTTTTGAACATTCTGCTGTCCCTGTTGGTTTTGCTGGCCTTTTTGATTGATTTGTTCCTGTTTTCTACCTTCATTTTCTTCTCCAGATTTACTTCCCTTCAATCTGTTTATATCCTCAACTTTAACACCCACCGAAGGCCCGTCGAGGTACATGATGATAATTTCAATATTTTCCTCAATCTCCTTCAAAGTATCAGGAACCTTATCGGACTGCTCGCTGCCTCCTTCTGACTGCTTCTGGCCCTGGGAAGAATTTTCGTTTCTATTGCTGCAGCTTGTAAGCAAAAATGAAGAAGCAACAAGGCATATTATTAACCATATTAATAATGATGCTTTAAATAACTTATTATTTATTAATTTCCGTAGCCCAGTCATATTTTAACCTCTCTTTTATAGCTATAAAAAATTAATCATTATTAAAAATAATAATAACTATTAATTATTATTTCATAACTGTAACATTTAATATTCATTTGACAATTATTATTCATTTTACCGGCATAAAGATAAATTCCGATTTTTATTTGCAAATTCGGTACTAAAATGTATAATATTAAGTGGTGTTAAGTAAACACTGCTTGGCAAATGGTTCATACAGAAGGTTTTGGTAAGGAGAGGAAAATTGAAATGGGAGTTTACGATACAATATTAAAAAGAAGAACCGTAAGGAAATTCAAAAATGAGAAAATAGACAGGGAGATTCTGCTGAAACTTGTCAATGCAGCACGGCATGCACCGTCGGCAGCGAATTTACAGCCGATAAAATATCTTATTGTAGATGATTCTGAAAAAGTAAAGGATTTATTTGCGCATTTAAAATGGGCAGCCTACCTGGCTCCTGACGGGACTCCCGGAGAAAATGAACGTCCTGTTGCATATATAATCATACTGATAGATACGGAAATAAGGAAAAGCGGCTATGAGCTTGATGTGGGAGCGGCTGTACAGAATATTCTGCTTGCTGCCGAAGAAGAGAATATAGGTACGTGCTGGATGGGTGCCATTGACAGGGAGGCCATCCGGAAACTGTTTGACATTCCTGACAGGTATATAATTGATACCCTTGTTGCGCTTGGATATAAAGCAGAAAGTCCTGTGGCTGAAGAGGAGAATGGTTCCATTAAGTATTACAAGGATGAAAAGGGAGTATTGCATGTACCTAAGAGAAAACTTGAAGATATTGTATTATTCAATAAAATAAATCAGATATAACACTTATATGTAACACTTATTTGGACTAAAATATAAAGGAGAAAAATAAAATGGAGAACAGCGGAATATCTCTGTTAGATCTTCTATTGTCAATTTCTGACACGGTGGATATAATAAGTCCTGAGCTAAACGGACATCATAAACGGGTTACTTACATAAGCCAGGCAATTGCGAAGGAAATGGGAATTACTTTGGAAGAACGTAGGGACTTGTTTTTAGCTTCTCTCTTACATGATTGCGGAAGCATGTCTTTGAAAGAAAGACTTGATTCTTTGGAGTTTGACATGGTAAACCCGCATAAACATGCCCAAATAGGATATCAGCTCTTAAAGGATTTTAAACCTCTTGAAAGACCGGCAGTAATTATCATGTATCATCATACTGACTGGTATTTTGAATACGGCACTTCTTCCGGGTTAAATTCATCAGATAATTTATTAGAAAATTCTGCGGAAAACAGTAACTATATAAATATAAATGGTGAGATACCTGTGGAAAGCCGTATTTTAAACCTGGCTGACAGGGTAGATGTGCTGATAGATAAAAAGAAAGAGGTACTTGGCCAGGTTGCCGGGATCAGGAAAAAGATACTTGAAGAATCAGGAAGAAAATTTATGCCCGAAGTGGTATATGCATTTTTAAAAGTATCCGAACCGGAATCATTTTGGCTTGATATTATAAATATAGAGAAATTCGGTGGCAATACTATGAGAAACACGGAATATGATATTATTCTGGAAGAAAAAAACATGTATGAGGCAGCGGAGATTTTTAAGCGGCTTATCGATTTCAGGAGCAATTTCACCGCGGCACATTCCAGCGGGGTGGCGGCCGTGGCTGAAGTATTGGGGCATTACGTGGGGCTGAAAGAAAAGGATGTAAATGTGTTGAAAATAGCAGGTTACCTGCATGATCTGGGTAAACTTGCAGTTCCGACTGAAATCCTGGAAAAGCCTGCCCAGCTTACTAAAGAGGAAGTTAATATAATGAAAATACACCCTTATTATACATATAAAATATTAAGCAGGGTTGAAGGACTTAAAGAGATATGTGAAACTGCCGCATTTCACCATGAAAGATTAAACGGAAAAGGATATCCCTTCAATATGAAAGGGGAGGATCTTTCCCTTACTGCCAGGATATTGGCAGTTGCCGATATTTTTACTGCTATTACGGAAGACAGACCATACAGGAAAGCAATGGATCCCGAAATGAGTTTGCGGGTTATGGAGAAAATGGTCATGAATCAGAGTATAGACAAAAACATTTTCCTCATTTTAAAAGAAAAATACTATAGCATAAATTCTGTTAGGATGGAAGCACAGAATGAAGAGGTAAATGTATACAAAAAATTTATACAAATTTAAATATTTTGTTAATCATCTTGTATACAATAAACGTATTGTATATAATAGAAATGGCTTAAAAGCCTAATAATAGCAGCTATTAAGAGTAGGTAATAATATTAAAATAAAAATGTGTTCGGATTATGTAAAGTTAAACAGCATAAGAATAAACTGCTATAGTTTGGTATTATGATTGGCCAATTTATTAACTGACGAAAGCAAATAATAAATGTAAGTTTATTATTTTATTTTTGTTTAATTGAAAGGAGTTTGATTTAATAATGAAATTTCTTGAACAAATAACCGAAAGGGCAAAATCGGATATTAAAACAATAATATTACCTGAAAGCACAGATCCCAGGGTGTTAAAAGCAGCATCCATTATAATGGAGAAAAAAATAGCCAATATCGTGCTTGTGGGTAATGAAGATGAAATATTAAAGAGTGCGAATGCCGAAGGGGTCGACATATCTAATGCTGTTATAATAAATCCTTTAAAATCAGAAAAACGTGATGAATATGTAAAAGCTTTTTATGAACTGCGCAAATCAAAAGGCATAACTCCCGAAGCAGCGGAAGAAATTATGAAGGACCCTGTATACTGGGCAGTTATGATGGTGAAGATGAAAGAAGCGGATGGTATGGTATCAGGGGCGGCCCATTCAACAGCAGATACTTTAAGGCCGGCCTTACAGATAATAAAAACCGCACCGGATGCAAAACTGGTTTCGTCCTTTTTTGTAATGGTTGTTCCGGATTGTGAATATGGCTATAACGGAACATTTATTTATGCCGATAGCGGGCTTGTAGAAAATCCGAACGCAGAGGAACTGGCGGATATTGCAATTGCCTCAGCGAAATCCTTTAAGACTCTTATTCAAGCAGAACCTGTCGTTGCAATGCTTTCATATTCCACATACGGAAGTGCAAAGAGTGAATTGACGGAAAAGGTTATTAAAGCCACCCAAATAGCAAAGGAAAGGGCACCTCATCTGATTCTAGACGGTGAATTACAGGCAGATGCCGCATTGGTACCCTCAGTCGGTAAAAGCAAAGCTCCCGGAAGTCCTGTGGCAGGTAGGGCAAATGTATTGATATTCCCTGATTTAAACTGCGGGAATATTTCATATAAATTGACACAGCGTCTGGCAAAAGCCGAAGCTTATGGGCCGATAACCCAGGGATTGGCAGCCCCGGTAAATGATCTTTCAAGGGGATGCAGAGCAGAGGATATTGTAGGAGTGGTTGCAATAACTGCAGTACAGGCACAATGTCAGAATGGAGGGAAGTAAAATGAAAAAAATATTGGTAATAAATTCAGGAAGTTCTTCTTTGAAGTTTCAGTTAATCGATGTTGATGCCGGAGAGTGTTTGGCAAAGGGTTTATGCGACAGGATAGGAATCAGCAATTCATACCTTAAATATACCAGGTACGGCAAAGAAAGTATTATACTGGAGAGAAATTTTGAAGATCATAAAGATGCTTTTAAAGAAGCTATTTTGGCTTTGACCAATAAAGATTTCGGGGTAATTTCCGATATGTCCGAAATTGCTGCGGTTGGCCACCGAGTTGTCCATGGCGGAGAGAAATTCCATGATTCAGTAATAATTGATGATGATGTTATAAAAGCCATAAAGGAATGCAGTGAACTTGCTCCTTTGCATAATCCGGCTAATGTGGCAGGTATTGAGGCATGTAAAGAAATAATGCCTGACACGCCAATGGTGGCGGTCTTTGATACCGCTTTCCATCAGACAATGCCAAAGCATGCTTTTCTGTATGCATTACCCTATGAAATGTATGAAAAATATGGTGTCAGAAAATACGGGTTCCATGGTACTTCACACAAGTACGTGGCTGAAAGGGCTGCTGCGATGCTTAACAAACCCCTTGAGACATTGAGGTTAATTACCTGTCACCTGGGCAACGGTGCCAGTATTTGTGCAATAAAAAACGGCAAATCCGTTGACACAAGTATGGGATTCACTCCTCTTGCAGGGCTTGTAATGGGAACCAGGAGCGGCACCATAGATCCCGCCGTTGTATTCTTCCTCATGGAAAAAGGAAAAATGTCGGTATCGGAAGTAAATGAGTATCTGAACAAAAAATCAGGTGTTCTTGGTATATCCGGCGTAAGCAGCGATTTCAGAGATATACAGGAAGCAGCTGACAATGGAAACGAGAGGGCACAGCTTGCAATAGATGTTTTCTGCTACAGGGTTAAAAAGTATATCGGAGAATATTCGGCTGTTACCGGAGGAATAGATGCGGTTGTATTTACTGCGGGGATCGGAGAAAATAATGATATCGTAAGGGAAAAAGTTCTTCAGGGACTGGAATACATGGGAATCCTCGTGGATTGGGAGAAAAACAAGGCAGCTAATGGCAAAGAGGTAGATATAAGTGCACCGGGCGCCACAATCAGAACTCTTGTAATACCAACAAATGAGGAATTGGCTATAGCAAAAGAGTGCATGAAATTACTGAACCTGAAATAGTAGCTAAACCGTATTATTTATTCTTAACTTATATAAAATATATAATAACAATTATATCAGCCATACTCTTGACAAGATGGTATGGTAGTTAGTATAATTACTTTTGTTGATTTTATGAGGAGGCGCCTATGAAAATTGATATTTCGGAAATCCTAAACAGGGAGACAACACATATTGACATAAATTTTGAAGGCAACGTGGAAGGGCTTGAAAATCCTATAAACGGTTATTTTTTTCCCGAAAATGTTAGTTTCAGGGGTGCTTTGATAAGAGTAAAAAATTTATTGAATTTATCGGGAAAAATAAATTTTCAGTTTGATACCAATTGCTACAGGTGCCTGCAAAATATACACGGGGATATGACCATAGACGTAAATGAGAATGTATATAATGCAGCTACGGTAAAACCCGGAGATGATGTATTTACTTACGAAGGAAATTATCTTGACCTTGATGTGATACTTAAAAATTACATTATTTTAAACTTACCGATGAAAGAAGTTTGCAGTCCCGAATGTAAGGGCCTTTGCCCGAAATGCGGGAAGAACTTGAATAAAGGAAAATGCGATTGCGACGATGATATGTATATAAACCCTCAAATGGAGGTTCTTAAACAATTAAATCTTAATGATAATGAATAGATATTAAAATTAATGGCAAAAAGGTAAATTGCTAAAGAGAAATAAGAAAAAAATAGCTGGTTAGTAAACAGCAATATTATTGTACGGCAGATTGAAAATGGAGGTGTAATAAATGGCAAACCCAAAACGTAGATGGTCTAAAGCAAGGACGGCTAAAAGAAGGTCCCAATGGAAATTGGAAGCTCCAACCCTTGTAAGATGTCCCCAGTGTCATAGTTTAATAGTTCCTCACAGAGTTTGTAAGGAATGCGGTTATTATGATGGTAAACTTGTTTTAGAGAAGGTTAATGCGAAATAAGGAAAACGTTTATACATGGGGAATATATAAGGAAATATAAAAAAGCAGCAGTTTTATTTACTGCTGCTTTTTGACTAATTTGGTCAGAAATATAAAATGCGGAGGAATGAAAAATAGGTGAAAAATAAAAAGGGCACGGTAATACGAGAGGTACTGAAAGGCAGCATAGCAGAAGAAGCGGGAATCCAGCCGGGAGACTGCATACTTGAAATTAACGGTGAGAGAATAAAGGATATATTTGATTATAGATTTCTTATAACCGACGAAAACGTAAACATGGTTATCAGGAAGGAAAACGGGGATATCTGGGACATAGACATCGAAAAGGATACTTATGAAGATATGGGGATTGAGTTTGAGGACCCCATGATAGACAGCGCTAAAAGCTGCGCGAACAAGTGCATTTTTTGCTTTATTGACCAGTTGCCGAAAGGAATGAGGGAAACCCTGTATTTTAAAGATGATGATACAAGGTTGTCCTTTTTGACCGGTAATTATGTTACCCTGACAAACATCAGTGATAAAGAATTAGACCGCATAATAAAATATCATATGTCACCGATAAATATTTCCGTTCATTCAACTAATCCGTCAGTAAGAAAATTAATGCTGGGAAACAGATTCGCCGGAAATATTCTCGAAAGGATAAAGAAGCTGGTTAATGCAGGCATAACGGTTAACTGCCAGATAGTATTATGCAGGGGGATAAACGATCAGGAGGAACTTGACAGGACTATAAAGGATCTTTCCGATCTATATCCCGGTGTGGGCAGTATTTCAGTTGTTCCGGTAGGAATAACAAAATACAGGGAAGGCTTGTATCCATTAGTCCCATATGATGGGGAAGAGTCGAAAAAGGTTCTTGAACAGGTTGAGGGATGGCAAAAGAAACTGCTTGAAGAAAAAGGTTCAAGGGTTGTGTATGCGGCTGACGAGTTTTATATAATGGCAGAAAAGGAATTACCAGGATACGAAGAGTATGAAGGATTTCCCCAGCTGGAAAACGGGGTCGGAATGGTGGCGCTGTTTAAAGAGGAGTTTTTTGAATACCTTGAAGATGAAGAAGCGGGTCTGAATGAAAAAGGCGTTAATGCGGATGAGAAAGCTGTTAAGGACAGGATTGTAAGTGTAGCTACAGGTATTTCGGCATATAAAATCATTAAAAAGCTGGCTGAGGAATTGGAAAATAGGTATAATAATCTTAAAATAAACGTGTATCCTGTTGAAAACAGGTTCTTTGGAAAGTATGTAACCGTTGCGGGTCTTTTAACCGGGCAGGATATAGTATATGGTTTAAAGGATAAGGAACTGGGCCAGGTACTGCTAATACCTAAAAACATGCTAAAATCCGATGAAGATGTATTTTTAGATGATTACACCGTTGAAAAGGTCGGAACTCTTTTAAATGTAAAGGTAAAAGTACTTGAAGTGAACGGAAAAGCCTTTGTTGATGGTATATTGGGAAAAATCTGAAGGAGGTGGATGCGATGTCCAAACCGATTGTTGCAATAGTGGGAAGGCCTAATGTAGGAAAATCCGCATTGTTCAACTATATTATCGGCAAAAGAATATCAATTGTGGAAGATACCCCGGGTATAACCAGGGATAGGATATATGCCGAAGCGGAATGGAGGAACAGAAAATTCATCTTGATTGATACAGGCGGAATTGAACCTTATTCAGAAGATCAGATACTGCAGCAGATGAGAAGACAGGCTGAAATAGCTATTGAAACTGCCGATGTTATTCTTTTCATGGTGGATGCCAAAGAGGGGCTGGTAGCTTCGGATTATGAAGTTGCAAATATGCTTAGAAAAACCAAAAAGCCTGTCATTTTAACGGTAAATAAGGTTGACAGGATCGGAGCTACACCGCCTGAAGTTTATGAATTTTACAACCTTGGGATGGGGGATCCCGTTCCCATATCATCCTTACACGGCTTAGGAATAGGAGATCTCCTGGACTTAATATATGACCACTTTCCTGAAGATACTGAAGATGATTATGATGAAACTGCAATAAAAGTTGCGGTCATAGGAAAACCCAATGTAGGGAAATCATCCCTGATAAACAGAATACTGGGAGAAGATAGGCTTATAGTAACTAATATACCCGGTACCACGAGGGATGCGGTAGACTCCTTTGTTGAAAAGAACGGCGACAAATTTATATTTATAGATACGGCAGGAATAAGAAGGAAGAGCAAAATTACGGATAATATTGAAAAGTACAGTGTAATTAGGTCATGGACGGCAATAGAAAGGGCCGATGTGTGCCTGATTATGATTGATGCCAAGGAGGGTGTTACCGAGCAGGATGCAAAAATTGCAGGATATTCCCATGAAAAGGGCAAGGCAGCCATTATCGTTGTGAACAAATGGGATGCCGTAAAAAAGGAGACAGGCACCTTGGAGGAGTATCAAAAACAGGTGCAGGAAAAGCTAAGCTTTATGACCTATGCACCCGTAATATTTATTTCCGCATTGACCGGGCAAAGGGTGGAGAAACTCTTCGGCCTTATAAAGGAAGTATGGGAACAGAGTATGCTGCGGATACCTACGGGGGTTTTAAATGATGTAATAAATGAGGCGACTGCAATGGTGCAACCTCCCTCCGACAAGGGTAAAAACCTGAAGATATTTTATATAACCCAGACAGCGGTAAAACCGCCCAGTTTTGTACTATTTGTTAATGATATGGAATTAATGCATTTTTCTTACGAAAGATACCTGGAAAATCAAATCAGGAAAACATTTGGATTTAAAGGAACGCCAATCAGGTTCATATTAAAAGAAAAAGAGGGCAGGGGGATTTTTAATGTTTGATGTGTTAAAAGTATTAATATCGGCAGTCGCCGGCTATCTCCTTGGAAGCATAAACACTTCTCTAGTGGTGGGCAAATTCTACGGAACCGATGTCAGAAAACACGGAAGCGGAAATGCAGGTGCAACCAATACATTGAGAACGTTGGGGAAAACCGCTGCCTTATTCGTATTGATCGGAGATATTTTAAAAGGTATACTGGCCTGCCTTATAGGTTTGATGGTATTCGGACGGACAGGGGAAATTATTGCTGGAAGCCTGGCTATAATCGGACATAATTGGCCCCTTTATTTTGGCTTTAGAGGAGGAAAAGGGGTACTGACTTCTTTTTCAGTCCTGCTTGTTATAGATTATAAAATAGCCTTGCTTGTTTTACTGGCATTTATAATCGTAACACTGGCCACCAGGTATGTATCATTGAGTTCAATTTCAGCCGCAGTTGCCCTGCCCATTTTGGCAATAATATTAAAACGGGATCTGGGGCTTATAGTTTTTTATGCACTGCTGGGGCTTCTTGTAATAATAAGGCACCGTTCAAACATTGAAAGGCTATTGAAGGGCACGGAGCCTAAAATCGGAAAAAAAGCGTAAAAAAACAATGTGCAAAAAGCACATTAGAAAGCATGAACAAATAAAAATAGGCAAAAAAATCAAAAGGTGAATGTTATGGAACGAAAAAACATAGCCATTATGGGAGCAGGCAGTATGGGAACGGCACTTTCCATACTGCTGAGCGGAAACGGACATAGGGTGAGAATATGGACCCCTTTTAAAGAAGAGGCGGACATGATTAATGAAAAAAGGGAGCAAGTTGAAAAACTCCCGGGTGCACGGATACCGGAGGACGTATTTTGTACTGCCGACATTGAAGAGGCCTTAAAGGGCGCTGAGGTTGTGGTACTGGCAATTCCTTCCCAGACTGTAAGAAAAAATATCAGGGATTTTTCGAAGTATCTCAGGAAAGAACAGCTAATAGCGTGTTTTTCGAAGGGATTGGAATTAGGTACCGGCTTGAGGCTTTCTCAGGTGGTAATGCAGGAAATACCCCAGGCAGTTTATGTTGCGCTGTCGGGACCTTGCCATGCGGAAGAACTTGCACTGGGAATACCTACGGCTTATGTTGCGGCATCACCTGACATGAAAGCTGCGGAATATATCCAGGATATTTTTATGTCTCCCAGGTTCAGAGTCTATACTAATGACGATATAATCGGTGTTGAGCTGGGAGGAGCCTTAAAAAATGTTATAGCCCTGTGTGCGGGAATATCCGATGGCCTGGGTTATGGAGACAATACCAAGGCGGCACTGATGACAAGAGGAATAGCCGAAATAAGCAGGCTGGGTGTGGCCATGGGAGCAAATCCCATGACTTTTGCAGGGCTTGCCGGTATCGGCGATTTAATAGTTACATGCACCAGTATGCACAGCAGGAACAGAAGGGCTGGCATATTGATTGGAAAGGGAAAATCCGTGGAAGAAGCGGTTAATGAGGTTAAAATGGTTGTGGAAGGAATTTATACAACAAGGGCCGCATATGAAATTTCAAGACGCATGAATGTGGTTATGCCGATTACTTCAGAAGCATACCACGTTCTTTTCAACGGTAAAAACCCTGAAGAAGCGGTAAATAATCTTATGATGAGAGACAGGAAATATGAAATGATTTGATTGCCTTTTTTATTTTATTAATATAGATTATTGAAATGTTAAAATTACTGATTTAATTATGATTGCTGATTTTGTTACGAATCACCCTGATTTATTTATGTTATTACGTGATTTTCACGTGGTTTTTCTATAGTCCGAGGGGGAAACTCCCACCGTTTTTTTAAACATCCTGTAGAAGTTGGAGTAATCATTAAAACCGCACATAATTGACGTGTCAGTGGTACGGTACCCTTCGGACAATAATGCTTTTGCTTTTGATATTCTTTTGTACAGGATATATTCATGTATATTGCTTCCCGTGTACTTTTTAAACTGCCTGCTGAGGTAGTATTTATTTAGATAAAAAGTCCTTTCGAGGGATTCCAGAGACAAGTCCTTATCCAGATTTTTATCTATATAGTCGATTATATCTGCAAGTTTTCCGGGAATATCACTGCTGATTTCACCTGTACTGCGGTTTTTCATGCTGATGTATATATTGTTAATGAATATGATTAGCTCAATAAATGTTACCAGCTTTAGCAGGGCTGAATCGGGAGCCATGCTTTTCTGGAAATTTTCTATTTTTGAAAACATTAAAAGTATTTCATCCACCTGGGACCTGGATAAGCTTATCCTGTTATTCTCTCCTTTAGGCCTGTTAATAAAGCAGGAAAGGAGGTCCATTTCCGGAGGATTGAATGCCTGGACCAGTGAGGGCTCAAAATGTATGACAATTCTTTCATACCTGCTGCCGGGATAAATAACTGACGGCCTGTGGATTTCGTGATTGTTCATTACCAGGAGATCACCGTATTTCAGATGGTAAACCTTATTTTCTACGAAATAGTTAACATTGCCTGAAATGAAAAAGTATATTTCAAACAATTCATGCAGGTGGAAGTCGTACTTATAATAATCAATATTTACATTGTGGGAATAATTAATCAGGTCTTTCGGATTGCTATAATAGCTTTTCAAGATTTCATCCTTCATAGACAGCCATCCCTATGATTATAAATGATTTCTACCTTTTCCCATCCTATCCTTACTTTATATAGAAGAAGGCAAAAAAAGCAATGCAATAAACAATAAAAACAAGGATTTTGCTTTTATTATATATTATAATATTCTCGAACCGCTTGTAAATATATAAGTTAATAAAATAATAATACATAATATATCGCAGTTATTAATATATCGTAATTAAAATAGCGCAATTAAAAATATAATGAGATAAATAATGATAGGAGGGATGCCTATGGATACCGGGAAAATTGTTGCGCAGCTCTATACGGTGCGGCAGTTTACGCAAAATCCGGAAGATGTGAAAAAAACATTGCATAAAGTAAAAGAAATCGGCTACAATGCGGTACAGGTATCAGGATTTGGGCCCATAGATCCCTATCATCTAAGGGATTTGGCAAATGAGGCGGGAGTAAAGATTGTAGCAACCCATGTACCCTATAACCGTATGGTAAATGACTTTGATGCGCTGGTAAATGAACACAAGTTATGGGATTGCAAGTATGTGGGGTTGGGAAGTATGCCCGCGGAATACAGGGTAGGCCGTGACGGATTTCTTAAATTTGCCAGGGAAGCTTCGGAAATAGCCAAAAAATTCGCGGATAAGGGGCTTAAATTTATTTACCATAATCATAAGTTTGAATTCGAGAAATTCAACGGAGTGACCGGCATGGAAATCCTGTTGAATGAAACAGATCCTGAGGCATTCGGATTTGAAATTGATACGTACTGGGTACAGGCCGGCGGAGCCAATCCGGTAGAGTGGATCAGGAAAGTGGCAGGACGTATGGATGTAATTCATTTTAAGGATATGGCTATAAAGGAAGACAAGCAGGTATTTGCTGAAGTGGGCGAAGGAAACCTGAACTGGAATGAAATCCTGAAAGCCTGCAGGGATACGGATGTCAAATGGTACTGCGTTGAGCAGGATACATGCCCCGGGGATCCGTTTGACAGCCTTGCAATAAGTCTCAGAAACCTTAAGGCAATGGAATAGGAAGCAGGCAACTGAAGCGGAGAATGGACAGGAAATTAATAAAGACCGGGCAGGAAGCAAGATTGAAAGCGATGAAGGACATTAGGGGAAATGAACTGAATATAATTCAATGAGTGAGGAGGTTATGAAGATGAGCAAATTTATCTTGAGTGCTTTTGCAGACGAGATAGATGCGGATTTGAAAACCCAGATGGATGTCCTGGATACCCATGGGATAAAGTATATTGAAATGAGGGGAGTGAACGGCAGAAACCTGGTGCAGCATTCCATTGATGAGGTAAGGGAAATCAAAAAGCAGCTTGACGACAGGGGATTTAAAATCTCGGCGGTAGGTTCGCCGATAGGCAAAATAAGGATTACGGAAGATTTCGGCCCCCATCTGGATGTTTTCAAGCATACATTGGAGATTGCTTCAGTACTTGAGACTAAGTATATAAGGATGTTCAGTTTTTATATCCCCTTTGGTGCAAGTCCCGAATCATACAGGGATGAAGTCATGAAAAGATGGAGCGAGTTTATAAAAGCGGCAGAAGGATACGGGAAAATATTGGTCCACGAAAATGAGAAAGGCATTTACGGAGATACCCCAGAAAGATGCCTTGATTTGCTTAAAACCATGGATTGCGATTATATGAAGGCGGTATTTGATCCTGCCAATTTCATCCAGTGCGACGTTGAAACCTACCCCCATGCCTTCAATATGCTGAAAGGCCATATAGCGTATCTGCATATAAAAGATGCCCGTTTTGAAGACCATAAGGTTGTGCCCAGCGGTTACGGGGACGGAAAAATCAAAAATATACTGCAGGACTTATATGACAGCGGCTTTGAAGGTTTTCTGTCGTTAGAACCCCATCTTGCATCTTTCAAAGGCTTTGCAGAACTTGAACCCGACGCAAAGATAAATGACATGCCGGAAGGCGGCCCAAAACAGTTTGCAATGGCTGTCTATGCTTTAAAGAAAATATTATCTGAAATAGAAGGTTAAAAATTCAAGGATAAGGAGGGAATAATATGGACAGGGTAAGAATAGGTATTATTGGGTTCGGGGTTATGGGTTTTAATCATGCCAGGTATATTTTTAACGGTACTGTACCCGGAGCCGAATTGACGGCTGTATGTGATATAAATCCCGAAAGGCTTGAACTTGCGGCTAAAGAATTTGGAGATAAGGTACTCAGGTTTGATAATCCTGATGTCTTCTTTGAAAAGGCTCCGATTGATGCCGTCATGATCGCAACTGTACACTATACCCATCCCGAGCTTGCTATCAAGGCATTTCAGCATGGATTACATGTTTTAATAGAAAAACCTGCAGGCGTTTATACCAAGCAGGTGAAGGAAATGAACGAAGTTGCGAAAAAGAGCGGAAAAGTTTTCGGCATTATGTACAACAACCGTACAAATCCCCTGTATCAGAAGGTTAAAGACCTGGTGTCAAGCGGAGAACTGGGAGAAATAAAAAGGACCAACTGGATAATAACCACATGGTACAGACCGCAGGCTTACTATGATTCAGGAGGATGGCGCGGTACATGGGAAGGTGAAGGAGGAGGAGTGCTCCTGAACCAGGCTCCCCATCAGCTTGACCTGTGGCAATGGATATGCGGTATGCCGGTAAGGGTAAGGGCATTCTGCCATTTCGGAAAGTATCATAATATTGAGGTGGAGGATGACGTTACAGCTTACGTTGAGTATGAAAACGGAGCTACCGGAGTGTTTATAACAAGCACCGGAGAGACTCCTGGCACTGACAGGCTTGAAATAGCAGGAGACAGGGGCAAGATCGTTGTAGAGGATAACAAGATTACTTTCTGGAGGCTTAGGCAGTCTGAAAGGGAAATTAACGCAACAGCGAAGGAAATGTTTGTCAATCCGGAATGCTGGAAGTGCGAAATTCCTGTTAGAGGAATGACAACAGGCCATCCCGGGATTACTTCCAACTGGGTCAACGCTATTTTAAAAGGCACTCCGCTGTTAGCACCAGGATTAGAGGGAATTAACGGCCTTGAAATATCCAATGCCATTTACTTGTCAACATGGCTCAATGACTGGGTAAATATACCCGTTGACGAAGACCTGTTTTATCAAAAGCTTCAGGAGAGAATTCGCAAATAAATTAAATAAATTGTAAGATATTGCGATGTATGCTATAATCAGTGGTGGAACGACTGATGATAGGAGGTTCTGTAACATGAACGAGGTACATATTGTCTTATTTCATCTGAATGATTCATTATTCGGGGTCAATGCGGAAGAAGTTGAGGAAATCATTGAATATAGCATACAGTCGCGGGATGAAGAACATCCTTTTATTGAAGGATATACAACTGTCAGGGGAGTGGAAATCCCGGTTGTAAATCTGGCTGGTTACCTGGGGCTGGATGAATCAACCGGGACAAAACACTCCAAGCTGATACTGACAAAAATCGACGGCAGTTTAGTAGGTTTCTCGGTAAGCAGTGTCCAAACCATTAAAACATTAAATAAAGAAGCTGTACAAGATGCTCCGCCGATATTAACCACTGCGAAAAACGAATGTATAAAAAAGTTTGCGATAGACGGTGAGAACATAGTCCCTGTAATTAATCTACAAAGCATTAAGCTGGGAAATTAAAATGCACAAGTTAAAACTTGTGCAGTCGAAATAAATATATAAATATAAGTATAAATAAAAAATGTATATGCCAAAAAGCAAATATAAATACTGTTAAAATTTAAACATTAAACCTGAATACTACCACATCACCGTCTTGAATTACATAATCCTTGCCTTCTGAGCGGATGAGTCCCTTGTCCCGGGCAACAGCATAAGAACCGCATTTTACCAGCTCTTCATAGGATATTACTTCTGCCCTTATAAAACCTCTTTCAAAATCGCTGTGGATCTTTCCTGCAGCCTGGGGAGCTTTTGTACCTTTAACAATTGTCCATGCCCTGGTTTCCTTAGGTCCCGTTGTAAGAAAACTTATCAGCCCGAGCAGGCGGTAACTGGCCTTGATGAGTTTGCTAAGGCCGGCTTCTTCAATGCCAAGGAGATTCAAGAACTCTTCTTTTTCCTTGTCGTCCAAAGAGGACATTTCCTCCTCAATTCTTGCACAGACAGCTATTACTTCGGCTCCTTCTTTCTGCGCCATTTCTTTTAATTGCAGGTAATATTTATTGTCCTCAGGATTTTTTATTCCTTCTTCGGATACATTACCGACATATATTACCGGCTTGCTTGTAAGCAGGAACAATTGCTTCACTATGGGGAGTTCTTCATTGTCAAAAGACAAAGATCTTGCAGGCAGTCCCTTTTCAAGGTTTTCTTTTATTTTTTGGTACACATCAAGTTCAACCTGGTATTTTTTGTCCCCTGATTTCAGCATCTTTTGTGTTCTTTCAATTCTCCTGTCAAGGGTTTCAATATCGGCAAATATTAATTCAAAATTGATTGTTTCCGCATCTCTTACGGGATTAACCGAGCCGTCCACGTGGACTATGTTGGAGTCCTCAAAACAGCGGACCACGTGAACTATGGCGTCAACTTCCCTTATATGGGATAAAAACTTGTTTCCCAGTCCTTCACCTTTACTGGCGCCTTTAACCAGTCCCGCGATATCTATAAATTCAATTGTAGTAGGTACTATTTTCTCTGAGTTGCTCATCCGGGCAAGCACATTCAGTCTTTCATCCGGAACAGGCACTATACCCACATTGGGTTCAATTGTGCAAAAAGGATAATTTGCGCTTTCCGCGCCTGCTTTGGTGAGCGCGTTGAATAATGTGCTTTTGCCTACGTTCGGTAAACCTACAATACCTAGTTTCATTTAATATACCATCCCTTTCAAATATTATATTTCAGCGCCTTTTATAAAATAATCCATCAGTTCATGGCCTTTTTCTATAAAAATGCCACTGTTTTTTGCCTGGAATTCATCATATCCGGATATATTTCCATTATTGGCATTATTGCCGTTCTTTCCGTGCTTTTCACTGTCAAAAATGACAAAGGGCACGGGATCTGAGGTGTGGGTCCTCAGGGACAGGGGAGTAGGATGATCCGGCAGTATTAGTATTCTATATCGGTCAAATTGTTTTAAACCTTCCAGTAAAATGCCTACAACTTTCTCATCTATATATTCGATTGCTTTTACCTTGTTCTCGGTTTCATACCTGTGACCGCATTCATCCGGAGCTTCCACATGGATATATACAAAATCCTTACCTGAATTAAGTTCCTGTAATGCAGCTTCAGCCTTGCCACAGAAATTAGTATGAATATTGCCTGTAGCACCTTTGACCTTTACGCTTTTGAGCCCCATACATATCCCAAGTCCTTTCACAAGGTCAACGGCAGATATAACCGAACCTTCCAGGTTATATTTTTCAACAAATGAAGGTATATTCGGCTTCCTGCCTTGTCCCCAAAGCCATACTGAATTTGCCGGTTTTAGGCCCCTGCTTATCCTGTTAAGATTTACAGGATGCTCCTTTAATATTCTATAGCTTTCTATCATAATATCAAGCAGCTTGTCAGCAAACTTGCCTTTTGGAAGAAAGGAAGCGATTTTCTTTCCTGAAATATCATGGGGAGGTGTAAGCGCGAATTCTCCCTCAATATTCCTCCATACCATGCAGTGCCTGTAGCTCACTCCCGGATAAAAGGATATTTCTGAAGATTTTAAATGGCGGTTTATTTCCGCAATCAATTCGGCAGCCTCTTCAGAGGTTATTTCATCAGAACTGTAATCTACCATTGATTTTTCCCTGTAGTTATCTTCATCCGAAAGGGTTACAAGGTTACATCTGAAAGCCATGTCTTCCGGGTTTAGCTCAATACCCATACTTACGGCTTCCAGGGGAGATCTGCCTGTGTAGTATGTTTCAGGATCATATCCCATTACCGATAAGTTTGCCACATCACTGCCCGGAGAAAGATTATCGGGTATGGTTTTAACCAGGCCGGTAATACCCCTAATGGCAAGGAAGTCCATATTTGGCTTTTTTGCAACCTGCAAAGGAGTTTTATTGCCCAGTTGATGAACTGGGTAGTCAGCCATCCCATCTCCAATAATTACTACATATTTCATGAAATCATTCCTTTTCCAGCTTTTTTATTAACCTTTTTATTATATCAAAATATTATATATATGGTAAAGTGCCGAAAAAACAATTACCAAATTTGGTATATGATAATATTATAATTCCAGGATTATTTGCAAAAATAACAACTAATTATTATAATGATAATAAAAGGAAAATGTATGATTAAAAGGGAATAATTATAAGAAAGAATAAATGGAAGGCAGGCTGCATAAATGGATTCCACATTCAGAAATGAGTTGAAAACGAGGGGATTAAGATTTACATCCCAAAGGGAAGCAGTCCTTGACGTTATCATTGAGAATGATGGCAAGCATTTGAGTTCGGAAGAGATTTACGAACTTGTTAAGGCAAAGATACCTGAAATAGGAATAGCGACCGTGTACAGGACTCTTATTCTTCTCGAAGATATGGGGATCATTAATAAGGTTGATCTTGATGACGGGAAGGGAAGATACGAAATTAACAGGAGCAAGGAGGAACATCTCCATCATCATCTTATTTGCCTAAAATGCGGGTCTGTTTTGGAGGTCAAATACGACCTGTTGGAACACCTGGAAGAACAGATTTTGGATGAAACCGGCTTTATTGTAAAAAACCACAGTGTGAAGCTTTACGGATACTGCAAGGAATGTGCTGAAGAGGCTAAAGGGAAAGTAAATTAGGGATATTTATAAAATTAGGGATACTCTTACAGAAAGGGATATTACGGAAAGAAATAAAAAAACCTGCTATAAACAGATTATAGCAGGTTTTTTTATGGGAATTAATCCATTATATTGCAAATATAGTTGATATTATTGCAAGTATAGTTACAGTATACTTAACTTATTTATTACCCTAATACACTTATGAGTATTCCCGCTGCGATTGCTGAACCTATAACACCGGCAACATTTGGCCCCATGGCATGCATAAGAAGGAAGTTTCCGGGGTCTTCAGCCTGACCGACTTTTTGGGATACCCTTGCTGCCATAGGCACAGCCGATACACCGGCAGAACCAATCAGCGGATTTACTTTTCCTTTAGTTATCCAGCACATCAGTTTTCCAAGTAAAATTCCTCCGGCAGTACCGAATGAAAATGCGACAAGGCCGAGTAACAGTATTCCGATGGTTTCTTTGTTAAGGAACCTGTCGGCTGATGTTGTGGCTCCTACCGAAACTCCCAGCATTATTGTAATAATGTTAATCATTTCATTCTGGGCGGTTTTGCTCAACCTGTCAACAACTCCGCTTTCTCTCAGGAGGTTTCCAAGCATAAGCATACCGACAAGGGGGGCTGCATCCGGTACCAGCAGTGAAACTAATATGGTTACAACTATGGGGAAAATTATCTTTTCACGTTTTGAAACGGGACGAAGCTGTTTCATTACTATCTGTCGTTCTTTTTTAGTTGTAAGGAACTTCATTATCGGCGGCTGAATAATGGGAACAAGCGCCATGTATGAGTATGCCGCTATTGCTATGGCTCCCAGCAACTCAGGGGCAAGCTTTGTGGTCGTATATATGGCAGTAGGTCCGTCCGCACCGCCTATAATTCCTATTGAACCAGCCTGCTGAGGAGTAAAGCCAAGCAAACGGGCACCGATGTATGTCATAAATATTCCCAGCTGGGCCGCAGCACCAAGCAAAAGGCTGGACGGATTGGCAATTAACGGCCCGAAGTCGGTCATTGCCCCGATACCTAAAAATATCAAAGGAGGATATATACCTAGTTTTACGCCCTGATATAAATAATAAATTAAGCTTCCTTCATCATGGGAGCTGAGATGAGCTCCGGGAATATTTGCAAGCAACATTCCAAAGGATATTGGCAGAAGCAAAAGGGGTTCATATTCCTTTGCAATTGCAAGGTATATTAAAAAGCAGGCAACAGCTATCATTAAATAATTCTTCCAATCACCCTGCACAAATCCTGAATTGTTAAGTAAATCGACCACTGTATTAATCATTTCCGAAAACATATCTAACTAACCTCGCTACTATTTTTTTATAATTTATTTATTTAACCAGCGACATGGAACTAACTGAGTTCCATGCAGGAGAATCGTTATGTATCCTCCTAAAGGACTTAACCCTGATTTTGAAACCAGGTGTTTGTTTCATATATGCCATTACAGCTGCTGTTAGGACGGCAACAAGCTCGCTTTCATCTTCCGATGAAATTGCTGCATTAACTATGTTACCGGCTTCTTCAGATGAAACAGCAGTATCATTGGTTCTGGGATTATCAGATGTTTTTTTCCTTGTTCCAGAGCTTAAATTAAGAACTTTGCCTAGTAATGAAATTATAATCGCCAATAAAATTAAACCGACAAAAGTTACGACCATACCTACAACAAATATTATAATTGAGAGACGATCCATATTTGCACCTCCTTATAGCACATTTAAAAAAACATTCAACATGTTAAAATTATCACAATACAAAGGCAAAAGTCAATATTAAATAAAACATTTGGATTATGTCAAATTCATATGGTAATATAAAAATACACGATAAAAAAACAGTTTATAGCTTTTTATTTTAAATTTTAATTATATATAATTTTATTTATTATTTATATACATTTATGTTATTGATAATTACTTATAATATTTATCGATTAATATTTACCAAATTATAAATGGTAATTATCAGTTTTTTTGTTATTTTAAATTACAATTAACTGAACTGATATAATTAAATTCATTGATATACTGATAGATTAGCAGAATAGACGATAAATTAAAGGAAGATAAATTAAAGGAAGAGAAAGGTGAAAGTATGAAACGTTTTTCCAGGACGGAAATGCTTATTGGAACGGAAGGACTGAATAAATTGAAAAAAAGCAGGGTGGCCATATTTGGCATAGGCGGTGTGGGATCCTTTGCCGCAGAAGGCCTAGCCAGGTCGGGGGTAGGCTCCTTGGTGCTGATAGACAGTGATTGCGTGGACATAACGAACATAAACAGGCAGATACATTCCGCAACAAGTACCATAGGCAGGCCTAAAGTGGAGGTTATGAAAGAAAGGATTCTGGACATAAATCCTGAGGCCGAGGTTCTAACCTATCAGAAGTTTATTGATGTAGGCAACATAAGCCAAATGATAAGTGATGATTACGATTATATTGTGGATGCGATAGATACCGTCCCAAGCAAAATAGAGCTGATAACCGAAGCTAAAAAAAGGGGAGTACCCATTATCAGCAGTATGGGGGCGGGTAACAAGCTGGATCCCACCAGGTTCAGGGTGGATGACATATACAGGACTTCTGTTTGTCCCCTTGCAAAGGTCATCAGGAAAGAGCTCAGGAACAGGGGTATTCAGTCGCTAAAGGTTGTATATTCCACCGAACAACCGATAAAGGCCATCGGACGGATTGAAAGCACCGCCGGTTTAGAGCAAGGACCGGAAGGAGCACAGTATAGGAAAAAAACATTCCCGGGGAGCATATCCTTTGTGCCTTCAGTAGCCGGTCTTATAATAGCCGGAGAAGTCATAAAAGATTTATTGGGTATAAAAACAGAGTAGGAGATGTTAATATGCACCATAAAAGGATAAACATATTCACAGGCAATTTCGGAAGCGGAAAAACCGAGGTTTCGGTAAACTATGCAATGAGGCTTGGTGAAATATTCAATAGGACGGCCATAGTTGATCTGGATATAGTAAATCCCTATTTCCGTACTGCAGATGCAAAAGAGGAACTGGAAAGGAAGGGAGTATTGGTCATTACTCCCCTCTTTGCGAATACCAATGTGGATATACCTGCATTGCCGCCGGAAATAAATATGCTGCTGGAAAACAAGGAGTACACTGCGGTTTTTGACGTGGGAGGAGACGATGTGGGTGCCCTTGCCCTGTCAAGGTATAAGGAGAAAATCATGGAAGAGGATTATGGCCACTATTTTGTAGTAAATGTAAATAGGCCGATGACAAATTCTGTGGAGAAAATTAAGGAAATGTTTTATTCCATTGAAGAAAGCTCCGGTTTGAAAATAACGGGCATTGTAAATAACACCAATTTGCTTGAAAATACCAGGATCACTGATATACTGAAGGGACAAGAAATCATAGAAAAGGCAGCCCTTGAATTGGGAGTACCTGTTGTTTTTACAAGTATTTTTAAAGGTATATTCAACAAAAATTACGGCACTAATTACTGCCCTGAAGCGGATACTGAGCGAATCGGAATAAAAGGAAACATACTCTTAATGGAAAAAATGATACGATTACCCTGGGAAAAGTAGAAAAGGTTTCCTAAAGTTATTTTATATTGCCATGTGAAGACGAAATCGGCCTATAGACGGTTGAAATTATTCTATTAAAGGCATATAATTTAAAAATAATTACTTAATTATATTTATTATTTGTAATGTTAAGAGTAAGCAAATATTACAGGATAAATTATTGGAATCATGTTTACAAATAAATATAAATTTAAATTAAAGTAAAAATTTAATTATAATTTAGTTAAAATAAAAAACTAAAAAATAAATTTAAATATAGAAGAGTGAGGTTAATATGGCGAGAGCAATTTTTAATGAGGAAAAATGCAAAGGTTGCGGATTATGTACATCGGTATGCCCCAAAAAAATAGTTGTAATGAAGGAGGATGTGCTTAATTCCAAAGGTTTTCATCCTGCCGGGGTAACCAACATGGACGAATGTATAGGATGTGCATTTTGTGCCACCATATGTCCTGATTGCGTAATAGAAGTTCAGAAGTGATAAGGGGGATTGGCTAAATGGGAGAAAGGCTATTGATGAAAGGAAATGAAGTAATTGCTGAAGCGGCAATAAGGGCAGGCTGCAGGTTTTATGCCGGCTATCCGATAACTCCGCAAACGGAAATTGCCCATTATCTTGCTAAGAGAATGCCGGAAGTGGGAGGAACCTTTATTCAGGCAGAGAGTGAAGTTGCAGCCATTAATATGCTGTACGGTGCTTCGTCAGCAGGGGCAAGGGTTATGACATCATCCTCCAGTCCGGGGATAAGCTTAAAGCAGGAAGGTATTTCATACATATCGGGTGCTGAATTGCCCGCCGTGGTAGTAAATATTGTCAGGTGCGGACCGGGACTCGGAGGCATACTGCCGGCCCAGTGCGATTATTTTCAGGCTGTCAAGGGCGGAGGACACGGAGATTACAAAATGGTTGTTTTGGCCCCCTGCAGTGTCCAGGAGTTATATGAGCTTACTGTAGAGGCTTTTAATATCGCTGATAAATACAGGATTATTGCTATGATAATGGGAGACGGCATACTTGGCCAAATGATGGAAGCCGTGGAATTCAGGGAAAAGGAAGATATCGTTACGGTTGAAAAAAGCTGGGCTGTTACAGGGACAAATATGAAAAGGGATAACAACACAATAACCTCAATATATATAAACCCTGAAGTGCTGGAAAAACATAATCTGAAGCTCCAGCAAAAATACAGGCAGATTGAGGAGAATGAAACCCGGGTTGAAGTGTATAACTGTGAAAACGCCGATGTTATCGTGGCTGCTTTCGGAACGGTGGCAAGGATAGTGAAGAATGTAATAAAAATGGCCGAGAAAGAAGGCATTAAGGTAGGGCTTATAAGGCCCATAACTTTGTGGCCTTTCCCAAGTGAACCTTTCAGGAAATATGCCGGAGTGCCGAAGGCTTTCCTGACCGTAGAGCTTAATGCCGGTCAAATGCTTGAGGATGTAAAAATTGCCCTTAACGGCAAAAACGAGACATACTTTTACGGAAGGATGGGAGGAATGATTCCTACCCAGCAGGAAATCCTGGATAAAATAAAAGAAATACTTAATAAGTGATGTTTAATTTACGTTTTATTTGCATTCTAATTCGAGCATGGGATTAAAAATATTGAATTATTAAGGAACTAGGAGGAGTATGGATGAAGACTGTTTTTCAAAAGCCGCATGCACTGAAAGATATATCCATGCATTACTGTCCCGGATGTACCCATGGAATCATACACAGGCTTGTGGCTGAGGTTATAGATGAGTTGGGCATAGAAGGGCACACTGTAGGAGTTTCTTCAGTAGGATGCAGCTATAACAACTATGAGTACTTTAATTGCGATATGGTACAGGCTGCGCACGGAAGGGCTCCGGCTGTTGCTACCGGAATAAAGAGAGTAAATCCGGAGAATATAGTATTTACTTACCAGGGAGACGGTGACCTTGCAGCAATTGGCACTGCTGAGATTGTGCATGCTGCCGCAAGGGGAGAAAAAATAACCGTTATTTTCGTAAACAATGCGATTTATGGAATGACATCAGGACAAATGGCGCCTACAACCTTAATAGGGCAGGTTACCACTACCACTCCCTATGGGCGAAAACCTGAACTGCACGGGTATCCCATAAAGGTATGCGAACTTTTGTCAACCCTTGAGGGGGCCGCTTATATAGAAAGGGTATCCATGCATGACATAAAGAACATAATGAACGCTAAAAAGGCGATAAAAAAAGCTTTTCAGGTGCAAATGGCAAACAAGGGCTTTTCTCTGGTTGAAGTATTATCTTCCTGCCCGACAAACTGGGGAATGAATCCTGTCAAAGCATTGGAGTGGATCAAGGAAAACATGGTGAATGTATATCCGCTGGGAAATTATAAAGGCAAGGATTTGGAGGTGTGATGATGTCAGTGCATCAGGAAATAATTATAGCAGGATTCGGAGGTCAGGGGATATTATCCGCCGGCAGGATCCTCGCCCATGCAGGAATGCTGGAAAACAGGAATGTATCATGGCTGCCTTCATATGGGCCTGAAATGAGGGGCGGTACGGCAAACTGCCATGTAATTATCTCAGATGAACCTGTCGGCTCACCCATTTTAAACAGTGCAACTACGCTTATTGTAATGAACACTCCCTCGCTGGAAAAATTTGAAAGGATAGTTATACCAGGAGGGATTATAATCATTGACAGTTCACTTGTTACAAGAAAACCTGTGCGGAGCGATGTTGAAGTATATTCTGTTCCCGCTACGAAAATTGCATCGGAAATGGGTAACCTTACATACGCAAATATTGTGCTTTTGGGAAAATTGATTAAGGTAACCAACATTATTACAAAGGAAAGTTTTGAAGAAGCCCTTAGGCATGTTCTCCCCGAAAGAAGGCACTATATGATACCTGAAGAAATAAAAGCGCTGGAAATCGGCATGGACTTTGCGAAATAAGAACTTAAATAAGAATTTAAATAAGGACTTCCTTGGCGTTTTTTCCTTGAGAATATGCAATTTCCTCAAAAGTATAGCCGATGAATTTATGCTCATGGGAGTCATTAATCTCAAGGATGCCTTCAAGTTTATGGATGTGGCCGTTTTCGGTCTTTATAGGGAAGCCGGTAATGCCGGAAAAATAATGAGTATGATCCAGGTAAGAGGATACACCTGAATAAAAGTGAAAATGGAACCTTCCTGCACCTATCACATATTCGGTGTATCCGTTTAGCTGGTGATAATGTCCCTGCACCATAGCTGATTCTATCTTAAAATGATGCATATGGCGATTCATTTCTTATCCTCCCAATCAATATTATAATATAAATAGTACAAATTAAATTCAAGCTGGTTTTTGTCAAATAAGCTGTCATTTATAAAAAATGCTGTTTATTATTAAATTGTGCATAAAAATGATTTTTATTTGTGGCAATAAATGACAATTGTTTATGGCGAAATGTGACAATATAAACAACAAGATTTTTATATTATATATATTAATTGAGTGTGTGTCTGTGTTAACACTAAATTATGAATTATCTATAGTATTCAGGCATAAAGGGTTGAAAAAATATATCGAAAATTATAATATAATATTAAAATATTAAATAGTAAACATAACCGTCTTGTTTATTTACCGGCAATTGAGCAATTGTAAACTGTAATTTATAAAATACATGCAAATAATAAACACATTCAAATAAATAAACACATTCAAATATAAATATAAAAACTTACTGATTATTATATAAAATAACATTATCGGCTGTTTGAAATGACAAAAATGTATGAAAAAATGTAAAAGGCACGGTGTTGGTAATGAGTCTTGAGATAATAAAATCCATAAAACAAGCTGAACAGGAAGCGGAGCGAGTTGTGGAAGCATCGATTATACGGGCAAGGGATATTGTTTCGGATGCGGAGAAACAGCGGCAGACAATCCTTGAGAATGCATTAAAGGAAGCAAAGCAGGAATCGGACGAAATAATGAAAAAGAGTGAAGCAAAGGCTCAGGAAGAAGTGCAGAAAACTCTTAAAAGAACCGAAGAAGAAATTCAACTTTTAAAGAAAGAAACTGAACCTAAAATTAACAGGGCAATTGATTTTATAATTGAAAAGGTTGTGAAAGTCAATGGCAATAGTTAAAATGTATAAGGTTTCCATAATAGCCTTGGAACAGGATAAGCCTGAAATACTGCAGGCTTTAATGAACATTGGTGTTATGGACATAACGGACATGAGCGATAAAGCCATGTCTGAAGAATGGGCCGGAATACTGAATGTTGAAAATCCTGAGGACCGGCTTTCTAAACTTGAAGAATATATTGAAAAGACAAAGACCGCCTTATCATACCTTTCTTTATATGATAACAGTAAAAAAACCTTGTTTGAGACAAAAAGGAAAATAGATGAAAATACATATCGTGAAATAATTGAAAATCAGGAAAAACTTTGGGCTGTTGTAGAAGAAATCAACAGAATGGATGAGAAGTTGAAGGAATTAAAGTCAGAGGAAAACAGGAATGAAAATCTTATTAACTCATTGATTCCCTGGAGTTCGGCAGAGATACCTTTGGATTTAACAAATACCAGAAATACGACTGTAATGTATGGCGTTATTCCTGCAAGCGAAGATATTAATCGTATAATCAGCGATATTGAACGGGACATCCAGGAATGCTGGATAAATATTATAAATTCCGACAAAGAGCAGACTTACCTGCAGATAATAACTCATAATTCAAGGCTGGAAGAGCTTAATAATTATCTTAGGCAAAACGGCTTCAACAAGGTTAATTTCGACCTGAAGGGTACGGTAAAGGAAAACATCGAAAAATTTACTGATAATATAAAGAAAATCAATGAAGAACGGGAAAAACTGAAGGATAAAATAATTAAATACTTAGATAAAAAGAATGAGCTTGAAGTATTATATGATCACCTCAATATCCAGCATGACAAGATAGGGATGGTCAGAAGGCTTGTGAAGACGAATAAGGTATTTATGCTGGAAGGCTGGATACCTTCTCATTCAGTTAATGCTTTTAAAGATTATTTTTCCAAAATAAATGCAGAATGCGCTTTGGAAATAAGGGAACCGGAGAAAGATGAAGAATATCCCGTATTGCTGGAAAATAACAGATTTGTCCAGCCTTTTGAAGTTGTTACCGAACTTTATAGCATGCCAAAGACTTCCGAATTTGATCCCAATCCCTACCTTGCACCCTTTTTCTTCATGTTTTTCGGTTTAATGCTGGGAGATGCAGGGTATGGAATTATGTTGTCGTTAGTGACGGCATTTATTATATATAAATATAAACCTGAGGGAACTATGGGCAAAATGATGAGGCTCATGTTCTGGTGCGGAATTTCAACCACTTTCTGGGGAGCAATGTTTGGCGGGTGGTTTGGGGATATCGTTGACAAGGTTACTTCAGGAAGGGTCAAAATAAATCCGATATGGTTCAATCCAATGGATGACCCTATGAAGCTTCTTGTGTGGTCCTTCATTTTTGGCGGTGTTCATTTATACACTGCTATGGGACTTAATGCTTACAAACTTATCAGGGAAGGAAAAATTTTGGATGCAATATATGATGTAGGATTTTGGTATGTGCTACTGACCGGCCTTGTTTTGCTGCTGGCAGGCGGAACTGCTGCAGTCGTCGGGAAATACATGACAATAATCGGTGCGGTTCTTTTGGTTCTCACCCAGGGCAGGAATGAGAAAAACATAATAAAAAGGCTGGGGAAAGGAATATTAAGCTTGTACAATGCAACCAGTTTTGTGAGTGATGTTCTCTCCTATTCAAGGTTGCTTGCACTGGGTCTTTCCACGGGTATAATTGCTTCGGTTATTAATACCATGGGAACGCTTTTTGGATTAAGCATACCTGGCATAATTGTTTTGCTTATAGTATTTGTAATAGGGCATGGGTTTAACATACTGATAAATATTCTTGGTGCGTTCGTGCATTCAAGCCGTTTGCAGTATGTTGAGTTTTTCGGCAAGTTTTACGAAGGAGGGGGCAAAGCATACAAACCCTTTAAAATAAATACCAAATATATTGATATTATAGATAGGAGGAAGATGTAATATGCAAAGTTTACTTGATTTATTACAGTATTTACTTGACGGAAGGTTTTTGGCATTATTGGGAGCTTCTTTTGCAGTAATTTTTGCAGGCATAGGTTCTGCAAAAGCGGTAGGCATGGTGGGTGAGGTTGTGGCCGGAGTTGTTACCGAAGAACCGGATAAATTCGGAAAGGCCATTTTACTTCAGGCTCTTCCGGGAACACAGGGGATATATGGTTTAATAATTGCATTTCTTATACTTTTCAGGATAGGACTTATTACCGGTGATTTGAAAGAACTTACAACAGTACAGGGATTATTATTCTTTGCTGCCTCACTGCCGATAGCGATAGTGGGTTATAAATCAGCAATAGCACAGGGTAAAACTGCCGCAGCGGGTGTAGGAATTGTTGCTAAAAGGCCTAATGAACAGGCAAAAGCCGTTACAATGGCTGCAATGGTGGAGACTTACGCAGTTCTTGCTTTGCTGGCTTCCGTAATTATGGTGTTCAGAATTAGTGTATAAAAGAGAAATATAAAATAAGGATGTGTTCTGCATGGAAGGAGCAGAAAAAATCATAAAAAGGATATTGGAAGATGCACAAAAACAGGCTCAAATCAATATAGAGAACGGGGAAAAACAGGCAGCTGAGATAATGAATGCAGCCCGGGAAGAAGCTGAAAAGAAAAAGAAGGAATTAATTGATAAAGCAAGGAAGGAAGCAAGTGAATTAGAAAGAAGATTAATCTCAAACGCGGAACTTGAGGCAAGAAAGATGAAGCTTAAAGCAAAGCAGGATATAATAGCTTCTGTCTTTAAAAGAGCGTTGGATAGACTAAATTCATTGCCCAGTGAACGTTACATGGATTTAATATCGGATATGGTTTTGAACTCCGTAAAAGAAGGCCAATATGAGATTGTTTTTTCCCGTGAAGATAAATCCAGGGTGAATGATGGTTTTATAAACAGGATTAATCAAAAGCTCGAAGAAAGGAAAATTCCTGCTCGCGTTAAGCTTTCTGAAGATGATGCCCGGATAAACGGCGGATTTATAATAAGGGCAGGACCGGTTGAGATAAACAATTCTTTTGAGGCATTGCTAAGAATGAAGTACAATGAGATTGAAGCCGAAATAGTGAAGATTCTTTTTAAGTAAGGCATGTTACTGTTTTACAAAGGAGGTTAAACCTTTGCCAAATGAAGCCCTGTTTGCCTATGGCGTGGGAAGAATTAGAGCGATTGAAAAGAGATTGCTGGACAGAAGCAAATTGGAAAAAATGATAGATTCCAAAACTCCTGAGGATGCGCTGAAAATACTTATTGACGCAGGATATGGGGAATCTTCGGGCGGTATTTCATATAGCAGAGCGAATGGTTATGAAAGATTGCTGAGGGAAGAACGGAAAAAACTCTACAGGCTGTTAAGCGAACTTACGGAAAAGTCTGATGCCCTTAACGTGTTTTTATTGAATAACGATTATCATAATATTAAAGTTCTCTTGAAGGCTGAGTTCTTAGGAATAAATGCGGACGATCTCCTTCTGGAGCCTGCAACAATTCCGGTTGAAAATATGAAAATGATTATCAGGGACAGGAGCTTTAAGCAGATGCCCGGTTATATGAGCCAGGCAATTGAAGAGTCAATAGACATTTTTAACAGGACACGGGACCCTCAGCAGATAGATTTGATACTGGATAGGGCATATTTCAGGCATATAGCGGAACTGGCCAATAATGCCGGATTGGATTTTATTAAGGAATTTGTAGTAACAAGCATTGATTTAACAAATATTAAAACCTTTATAAGGTTGAAAAGATTAAATATGCCTGTTGATTTTTTAAAAAAGAATCTAATACAGGGCGGAAAAATTGATATCAATACATTTATTGACAGCGCAGGAAAGCCCCTTGAAGCTTTTATTGAAACTATGAAAAAAACTTCCTACGAGAAGATTTTCACGAAGGACGGTAATGTTTCTCAGGATATAAATATTGCTTCCTTTGAGAAGCGGACTGACGATTATATTATGGCCATGATAAAAAAGGGAAAGTATAAAACATTTGGGATAGAACCATTGATAGGCTATTTGCTGGCTAAAGAAACAGAATTTAAGAATATCAGGATAATAATGGTGGGAAAAATCAACAATATCACTTCTGATATTATAAGAGAAAGACTGAGGGAAACATATGTATAAAATTGGTGTTATAGGTGATAAGGACAGTGTCCTTGGATTTAAGGCAATTGGTTTTTCGGTGTTTTATGCAGAGACTCCCCAGGAGGCTGAAAAAATCCTGCGGGAAATGGAAAAGGAAAACTATGCTGTAATATATATAACCGAGCAACTTGCGGCAGGGATGACGAACGTAATAGATAAGTATAATAAAAAGGACTTCCCTGCGGTTATACTTATACCGGGAAACCAGGGTTCCCTTGGAATAGGGATGCAAAATATAAAGAAGTATGTGGAAAAAGCCGTTGGGGCAGATATACTGTTTATGGAATAAAGGAAGTGATGGGATTATGAGCAAGGGAAAAATTGTAAAAGTATCAGGTCCTTTGGTAATAGCGGAAGGAATGAAAAATGCCAACTTGTTTGATGTGGTGCGTGTAAGTGAGCACCGCTTGATAGGTGAAATTATAGAAATGCATGAAGATAGGGCTTCAATACAGGTTTATGAGGAAACAGCCGGTATAGGTCCCGGAGAGCCCGTTGAATCCGTGGGCCATCCACTTAGCGTGGAGCTGGGACCAGGATTAATCGGAAAAATATACGACGGTATACAGAGACCCCTTGAAGTAATAAGGGAAATGGTAGGAAGCAATATAACAAGGGGTATAGAAGTAAGCGCAATTGACAGAAACGTTAAATGGCGCTTTGAGCCTGTTGTTGAAAAGGGAGCATTGGTGGAAGCAGGGGATATAATCGGAAAAGTACAGGAAACGGTCTTGGTTGAACATAGGATAATGGTTCCCTATGGAATCCGGGGAGTTGTTGAGGAGATATATGAGGGTGATTTTACGGTTGAAGAACCTGTTGCAAAAATAAGGAAAGAAAACGGGGAAGTTGTTGAGATAACCATGCTTCAAAAGTGGCCTGTGCGAAAAGGCAGGCCATACAGGGAGAAGTTGCCTCCCGAAAAGCCGCTTGTTACAGGTCAGCGGGTTATAGATACATTATTTCCCTTGGCAAAGGGAGGTGTTGCGGCCATTCCGGGACCCTTTGGAAGCGGAAAAACTGTTGTGCAGCACCAGCTGGCAAAATGGGCGGATGCTGAGATAGTTGTTTATATAGGATGCGGCGAACGGGGCAATGAAATGACCGATGTTTTGCTTGAGTTTCCTGAGCTGAAAGACCCGAGGACAGGGGAATCACTTATGAAAAGAACCGTGCTCATTGCAAACACCTCCGATATGCCTGTTGCAGCGAGGGAAGCTTCCATATATACCGGTATAACCATTGCCGAATACTTCAGGGATATGGGCTACAATGTGGCTTTAATGGCTGATTCCACTTCCAGATGGGCGGAAGCATTAAGGGAAATGTCGGGCCGCCTGGAGGAAATGCCCGGAGAAGAAGGTTATCCGGCCTATTTGTCTTCAAGGCTTGCCCAGTTCTATGAAAGGGCAGGAAGGGTAATAACCCTGGGGTCAAAAGGCAGGGAAGGAACACTCACAGCCATAGGTGCAGTATCTCCTCCCGGAGGAGACCTTTCGGAACCTGTAACCCAGGCTACACTCAGGATTACCAAGGTGTTCTGGGGCCTTGATTCAAACCTTGCCTACAGAAGGCATTTTCCTGCAATAAACTGGCTGAACAGTTACTCATTGTATCTTGACAGGCTTGATAAATGGATGGAACAGAACATTTCGGGGGACTGGAAATCACTCAGAACCGAAATGATGAGATTGTTGCAGGAAGAAGCCCAGCTTGAGGAGATTGTAAGGCTTGTGGGTATTGATACGTTATCTCCCAATGAAAGGCTTGTATTGGAGACAGCCCGTTCGATCCGTGAAGATTACCTGCATCAGAATGCCTTCCATGATGTAGATACATATACATCTTTACACAAACAGTACAGGATGTTGAAACTAATAATGGACTTTTATTACAAGGGTAAAAAAGCCATTGAGAAGGGCGTTGAAATTGACCGGCTCTTTTCAATCCCCGTCAGGGAAAGGATAGGCAGGGCCAAGTATATTCATGAAAATGATGTTGAAGTTGAATTTCCTGAAATGGAGGCGGAACTGGATAAAGAAATAAACGATTTAATATCAAAGGGGGGTGAATTTTAATGCTTAAAGAATACAGGACAATATCTGAGGTAGCGGGTCCCTTGATGTTGGTAAAGGGAGTGGAAGGAGTTAAGTACGATGAGCTTGGAGAGATTGAACTTTCAAACGGCGAAATTAGAAGGTGCAGGGTACTGGAAATAAATGAAGACAAAGCACTTGTGCAGTTGTTTGAAAGCTCTGCGGGTATAAATGTCGCCGAAAGCAAAGTAAGGTTCCTGGGAAAAGGACTTGAACTTCCGGTATCATACGATATGCTGGGCAGAGTGTTTAACGGAATGGGTGAGCCAATTGACGGCGGTCCTGAAATTATTCCTGATGCAAGGCTTGATATAAACGGTTCGCCTATAAATCCCGCTGCAAGGGACTACCCCTCTGAATTTATACAAACAGGTATATCCGCAATAGACGGGCTTAATACCCTTGTAAGAGGTCAAAAGCTGCCCATATTTTCCGGTTCCGGATTACCCCATGCCCAGTTGGCTGCTCAAATAGCAAGGCAGGCAAAGGTTCTGGGAACTGAAAGCAATTTCGCGGTTGTCTTTGGGGCAATGGGAATAACTTTTGAAGAAGCTGACTTCTTTATTTCGGATTTTAAAAGAACTGGGGCCATTGACAGGGCAGTAATGTTTATAAATCTTGCCAACGACCCGGCAATTGAGAGAATTTCCACACCCCGTATGGCCCTTACGGCTGCGGAATATCTCGCCTTTGAGAAAGATATGCATGTTCTGGTAATATTAACGGATATGACAAACTATGCAGAAGCATTAAGGGAAGTATCGGCAGCAAGGAAGGAAGTCCCCGGCCGAAGAGGATATCCGGGATATCTATACACAGACCTTGCCACCATTTACGAGAGGGCAGGGAGGAAAAGAGGCAAGAAGGGCAGCATAACCCTTATACCGATACTTACCATGCCTGAGGATGATAAAACACATCCCATACCCGACCTGACAGGATATATTACCGAGGGCCAGATCATACTAAGCAGGGAGTTATATAAAAAGGGTATAGAGCCTCCGATAGATGTTCTTCCGTCCCTTTCAAGATTAAAAGATAAAGGTATTGGAAAAGGCAAGACCCGGGAAGACCATGCGGATACAATGAACCAGCTGTTTGCCGCGTATGCCAGGGGAAAGGAAGCAAAAGAGCTGGCAATTATCCTTGGTGAAGCGGCATTAACCGATATTGACAAGCTCTATGCCAGGTTTGCGGATGAATTTGAAAGGGAGTATGTTTCCCAGGGCTTTGACAAAAACAGGACAATAGAGGAAACCCTCGATATAGGATGGAAGCTCCTTACCATATTGCCTAAAGCAGAGCTTAAGAGGATAAGGGATGAATATATTGAAAAATATTATAATTCTGGTATAAAATAATAATAATGGACTAGCGTTGTTCAAAAGGGGTGATTTTATGGCTGTTATGAATGTAAACCCCACTCGTATGGAGCTTACAAGGCTAAAAAGGAGATTAATCGTTGCCAAGAGAGGACATAAACTTCTAAAGGATAAACGGGATGAATTGATGAAGAAATTCCTGGAGCTGGTTAAGAAGAACAAGGAGCTCAGGGAAAAAGTTGACAAAATGCTTGGAGAAGTTCATCTGAGCTTTCTTGTCGCCAGGTCGGTTATGTCATCGGAGATGCTTGAAGAAGCCTTGATGTTCCCAAAGCAGAATGTTTCTCTGGATGTTTCAGCCCAGAATATTATGAGTGTAAAGGTGCCTGTATTTAATTTTGCAACGGAGGGTTCAAAAAACGGAGATATTTATCCTTACGGATTTGCTGCAACTTCTGGAGACCTGGATAATGCAATAACGGCTCTTTCTGAGGTAACTCCTTATCTCCTGGAACTGGCTCAGGTGGAAAAAACGGTTCAATTGCTGGCAGATGAAATAGAAAGGACCAGAAGGAGAGTTAATGCCCTCGAGTATGTGTTAATTCCCCAGCTGAATGAAACAATAAAACATATTACTATGAAGCTCGATGAAAATGAAAGGGGAAATTTAACAAGATTGATGAAGGTGAAGGATATGATGATTGAACAGGCAAGAAAAGCAACGAAATATATTGTTCCTGTTATTTTATCATCAGCCTTGTTGTTTACTACCACCGGTTGTTCATTACTTTCAAAAGGAAATGAAGAAGAAACGTTAAAACCTCCCCTGGAAGTACCAACGGAGATAAAGTATACGACAATAGAAGTAACCACAAGCCCAATTAAAAGGGAAATAAGGAATACTGCAGAGTTGGAGATTTCTTCGGGTACAGTTGTATATTCAAAATACGGAGGTCGTTTAAAAAAGCTTTATGTTAACAAAATGCAAGTTGTGAATAAGGGAGACATATTGGCTGAATTTGAAACAGACAGCCTGGAAGTTGAATTAAAAAAGTGCGAAATAGCTCTCGAAAAGGCAAGATTAAACGCAGAATACTCCTTATCGGTAGCAAGAAGAAACCTGGAACAGGCATATTTACAGCTTGAAGAATTGAAAGAGAGTCTTGCGCAAAAGGAACAGAAGAGAGAGTTAGCTCTGCTGGAAGGAGGACCTTCAGTATCTTCCCTTGAGGAAGAAATAGAAGCGATAAAAAGCAATATAATCAAGCAGGAAATAGCCATTGAAGGCCTTAAAGCCAACCTGGAGTCTGTAGAAATAAGCTCAAAGCTTGATATTGAAAATGCTGAGTACCGATTAAACCAGGTTAAAAAAGAATTGGATAATGTAAAAATTATATCGCCGGTTGACGGAGTTATATATGATATGGGTAATTTAAAAGAGGGCGAGACGGTTGGAGCTTATTCTACAATGTTTACAATTGTAAAGCCTGAAGATGTAATGATAAGGTGTACTGGTGCAAATACCCGGTATTTTGATGTGGGTATGAAGGTTACGGTAATGATTGGAAATGAATCGTATGAAGGAGAAGTTGTAATTTCTCCTACATATACTCCCGACACTGATAAATCCGGCTTGAGCTTCCAGCAGGAATTAGTGCTGATAAAAATCAACGGACTTCAGCTGGAAACGCTTGCGAAGAGAATGAACAGCATACTTGTAAGCCTTGTGCTTGACCAGAAAGATGATGCTGTTGTTATTCCGAGAAAGTTAATCCAAAACTATCTTGGGAATAAATATGTATACGTACTGGAAAATGGCGTAAAAATGCAAAGATATGTGGATGTTGGTATTGAAACAACACAGTATGCTGAGATTAGGGAAGGCTTAAAACCCGGAGATATCCTGATAGATTCATAAAGCCGGATTTTGATAATAAATTCAATAATAAAAGCAAGGCAGTTAAGCCTTGCTTTTATTATCTTCTTTTTACTATCTTCTTCTCAAACTTTTCGGTTTGCCCAGGATTTCGGAAAGAATTATTCCCTGTGTGATGTTTTGGGGATTGAAGTTTAAAGCCAGTACATTGTTATTTCCCGAATTATCCTCCTTATTAATCCTATTATTCCTGTCTTTGTAATTCTTTCTTTTGTAATCTTTTAATTTGACGTCATATTTAGTATCATTTTCACCAATTTTGCCGCTGAAAGGACCGATATTCAATTAGATCATTCCCCCTTAATCCTTGCTGTTTAGCGTATCGGTCTTGGAAGCCTGGGAAATGGAGTTCCTCATTTGTGTATCTGCTATAATGTTTTGCATATTGTAGTAATCCATAACACCAAGCTTGCCTTCCCTTAAAGCAGCAGCCATAGCTATAGGTACTTGAGCTTCGGCTTCTACAACTTTTGCCCTCATTTCCTGGACTGCTGCCTTCATTTCCTGTTCCTTTGCCACAGCCATTGCCCTTCTTTCCTCGGCTTTTGCCTGGGCGATCTTCTTGTCGGCTTCAGCCTGGTCAATCTGAAGTTGGGCGCCTATATTCCGGCCCACATCAACATCGGCAATATCAATAGAAAGGATTTCGAAAGCGGTTCCTGAATCCAAACCTTTGTCAAGGACGGTTCGGGATATTAAATCAGGATTCTCAAGAACTTCTTTGTGAGATTCCGCTGAACCTACCGTGGTAACAATGCCTTCTCCCACACGGGCAATTATTGTCTGCTCTCCTGCACCTCCCACGAGCCTGTCGATATTCGCCCTAACAGTTACCCTTGCTTTTACTTTCAATTCTATTCCGTCCTTGGCTATTGCAGCAATTACAGGTGTTTCAATAACTTTTGGATTAACACTCATTTGTACGGCTTCAAGTACATCACGTCCGGCAAGATCAATGGCAGCTGCCCTTTCAAATTCCAGGGGTATATTTGCCCTCTGGGCGGCGATAAGCGCGTTTACCACTTTATCCACGTTCCCGCCGGCCAGATAGTGAGCTTCAAGCTTGTTAATAGAGACATCAAGGCCTGCTTTTATTGCTTTTATCATTGGATTAACAACCCTGGAAGGAACAACTCTTCTTAAGCGCATACCGATCAGGGTAAAGATCCCAACCTTAACTCCCGCTGCATATGCTGATATCCATAGGCCTACAGGTACCAGACTGAAGAAAAATGAAACGATAAAAATCAGTACGCCAATAATTAAAATTAAAGATATAACTCCATCCATTTGAAATTCTCCTTTCGTTTAATAATAAAAATAAATTTAATTAATTAAATATGGTTCTATAAAGTATTTACATAGATTATATATTAATTTTCTGGTTATTATCCGCTTGCTCCACTTCTTTTACGACAATTCTTATGCCTTCAACCTTGGTAACTTTGACCCTTGTATTTTTTGGGATGTACTCTCCTTCGGTGACAACATCCAGTTTAACGCCGTCAATTAGCGCATTCCCGGAGGGGCGCAAAACGGTCAGGGTTATACCTTCTTTCCCAAGGAATGACTCAGGTTCATTTCTTCCTACATAACCGCTGTTCTTGCTTAACCTGTCAGGCAGGATAAGTTTCTTATTCAGCCTGCCTTTTGAAGCTGAGCGGAGGACAATAAACAGCAATATTGCTATAATTAGAAGAATTAATATTATCATAATTATGGCATCCAGGAATGTACGGGCCGAAAAAATAATTCCCAGTATAAAAAGAATTAATGCAGAAATACCAGCAATTCCAAAGCCTGGATTGAAAAGCTCAACAGTAATAAGGATAAATCCGAGGATAAAACATAAAGCGGGAAACCAGGTTATATTCAAAAGAAATCCAAATAGCTGATTATATGGCATCTTACCGGGCCACCTCCATTTTTATAGTTTTCTCATAAATATACGTGCTGCAGTTACGATCCATATTTCTCTTGCAATTTATGTGTCTATTTTAATTGTACCATGATTATAATAAAAAGAACATTACAAATCTTACAAAATTCAGATTTAATACCGGGAAATGTTTGATAATAAATATCAATTCTGATAATATTTACCTATAATTAAACGATACTGCTTACACTGGGGGAGTAGTTTGTGAAAAAATACAATATAGTTTTATCTCCCGTGGGTTTGCTTATACCTTTTATTGCATCCTGCTTTTTACTTACAGCTTGTGAAAAAGCGGAAAAATATGTAGGAGCAAAGACCGAGGTTATTTCTTATGACGAAGAAATATTTGAAGTAAGTTATCCGGTGAATATAGAAATATCCGGGGAGATAGGGAATATTGAAATGTACTCCTGGAATGAAAAAACCGTTAAATTTGAGATTACCAAAAGAATAAAGGGTTACAAAGAATATGACTTAAACCGGGAGCTTGATAATTTTAAAATTGAGGTAAAGGATTCGGATGAAAATAATATATTTTTCGGATGGAAATATAAAGGAGAAAAAAAGAACAGGGGAATTCTTGATCATAGCGTGGATGTTACGGTATATTTGCCAAAGAGGGTTGAAAATATAAAATGCCAGTTGGATATCGGAAAAATAAAAATTTATGATGATCTTAAGTGCAATTTATTTCTGGAGTTGAACATGGCAAATATTGAAATAAACAAGTTCCAGGGAAAGTTATATTTAAAGGGGGACATGAGTAACCTGAAAATTTCGGAAGGATTGCTGTCAAACGGTTCTGAGGTTAAAATTAACATGGGTAACATAAATATAAAAGCAGGCTATGAAACATACGGGACTTACAGTTTTGAAACGAAACTTGGAAATATCGATCTTAACATCCCTTCAAATTCAATGATAAGCTTTGAAAGTTCAGGATATATCCAGGTTAATGAATTTGAATTACAGGAATATCCGACGAAAATAAAACTTAAAAGTGAAATGGGACGAATATGTATTAATAAATTCTGAATAAATTACATAGTACTTTAAATTTGGCTTGATATATGTTAAAATATTAAATATATGTTAATTAATTAATAGCAATCTATCTAAAACGATATCTTCATTGGGCGGGTTATTATGAGGTCTTTCCTGGCAATAGATTTTGAAAGGAATATAAAAGCAAAATTGGCAGACATACAGTCGGATTTTAGAAAGCTGGCTGTTTCAGGTCGGTGGAAATATATTGATAATTTCCATCTTACCTTGAAATTCTTGGGTGAAGTTGACCCAGGAATGATTAAAGACATTGATCAAAGGCTTATATCTATATGTTCTTCATTCAAACAGTTCCAGCTTAAATTTTCTCATGTCGGCTATTTCCCCGGAAAGGACAACATCAGGGTATTATGGCTTGGTTTAACGGGAGATCTCGTAATGTTAAAAACCCTGCAACAGCAAATAGATAAGCAAATGGGCGGTTTAGGCTTTAAAGAAGAAAAGAGAGATTATATACCGCATATTACTATCGGGCAGGATATAATTTTCAGGGATGAATTTGAAAATATAAGAAATATGGTTAACATTGACGATATTCCTGCTATTAATGTAAAAGACGTTTATTTTTTTAAGAGCGAACAAATAAATGGAAAGAGAATTTATACTCCGATAAGCAGGTACAGTTTTGGCAAGTGACCCGTCAAAGAGGCCGGAATAGTTTTACAATGTTACTAATAAAAACCAATGAAAAAATAATATTACCGTACAATAACATAAGGCAGAATCGTCATCATACAATATAGAAGATATAAAATTATGATAAGGTGAAAATTTAAAAAATAAAACATAAAAATTTAATAAGATAAAAATAAAGAGATATAAATTTACAAATAAAACTCAGGGGTGGCATTAAATGAGGGGGAACAAATCCGGTTATTTGCGAAGAGGAATATTTGTTTTTGCGGGTGTATTTTCTCTTGCATTATTGTTTTTCTTATTCCTGTCCATAGGTGGAATATATGATCCGCTTAATATCGGTGAAGCATTGAACAGGTATTGGATGAAAGACAGGGAAACCCCAAATGTATCAGGAGATGAATATGATCCCGCTACCCCAAATAACGGAGCAAATTCTGAAGGCAACGACAATAATCTTGCCGATGACAGTACCAAGAGCAGTGATAAAGATGATGCTAATAAAGATAATAATGCTAACAAAGATAATGCCAATGCTTTGGTTCCCCCGGCGGACAGAGAATCAAATGCCCAGCCCATTTATTTCAAAGCGGTTGGAGATATAATGCTCGGAAGGGGAGTTGAATATCATCTGAATAACCAGGGGAGAGATTATACATTCCCGTTCCGGGAGGTTGTAGATGTCCTAAAAAGCGGGGACATTGTTTTCGGAAATCTTGAGGTCCCCATGACAGACAGCGAACACGGCCTTGATCCAAGTGGTAAATATGTTATAAAAAGCAGCAAAAAGGCAGTTGAAAGTATAAAATATGCAGGTTTCAACGTTCTTAATCTTGCCAACAATCATATCATGGATTATTATGAAAAGGGCCTTCTGGATACGATAGATGCCCTTGAAGAATATGAAATAATGTATTTTGGGGCAGGAAAAAATATCAGCGAGGCGCGGAAGCCTGCCATACTAACGGTAAAAGGCATTAAAATTGCTTTTCTTGGTTATACGGATATGGCTGAATACGTGTATAAGGGAGATCCGATGATTAGTTTTGTGGCAGGAGAAGATAAAAGCGGTGTAGCACCGAGAAAGTATGATTTGATAAAGGAAGATATGGAAAAAATAAGGGACACCGTTGACCTTCTTGTAATATCCCTCCACTGGGGAGTGGAAAACAGCTTTGAAGTGACTGGGGAGCAGAGAGAATTTGCTTATAAATTAATTGATGACGGTGCGGATGTAATACTGGGCCATCATCCCCACAGATTTCAGGGAGTGGAAATATACAAAAACAAACCAATCATATATAGTCTCGGCAACTTCATATTTGACCAAAATGATAAATTAAATCAGGAATCATTCATTGTAGACATGGTTTTTACCGGTAATAAGCTGTCTTCCCTTGAGCTCCTGCCTATAAGAGTTATAGATAAGACACACGTAACGATGCCGAAAGGGCAGAGTGCAATGGAAATGTTAAACAGGGAGCTTGAATTATGCGGAAAACTCGGTTCAAGGTGTGCTATCGTGGATGACAAGATTGTGTTCAACATAAAAAGCGAAAATTCAAAGTGATTATTTCATTTATTCTTAATTATCATTTTTACATATTAAATATTCTGCATAATATGCATATTTATTACTATTACTTATATTTACATAATTATTATTCATAATTTGTCTGCTAATTGAAATCTTCCTTTTGTCACCTTAATTTATTATTGTTTTTTTGTTATCACTTTTTTATCATCTATAACTTTTTGATTTTATCTTCTTCATTTTATTGTAATTTACTCAAATCCCAAATTTTAATGAATCCAAGTAAAATCTAAGTCTCAATATAATCCAAATTACAATGGGATCCATGTAATCCAAGCGGAAATGCTAAATTTTCACAATCATACTAATAATATTTTTATTTGCCAAAAATACAAATTTTTAAAATGCACTTGATTATTTTGGAATTATGAAATAAAATTACATATAGGTGGTGGAAAGTGGAGCAAAGTGGTTAAAAGTGTACCGAAAGCGGGGTAAAGTTCTTGTTTTATGGTGAATACAGGCATTCGCTGGATCAAAAGGGCAGAGTGATCATACCTTCAAAATTCAGAGAGGGACTTGGTGATAGGTTTATACTTACCAAGGGTTTAGAAGAATGCCTTTTTGCGTATTCATCGGAAGAATGGAACAACCTCGAATTAAAGCTCAAATCCCTTCCATTCACCGATAAAAATGTAAGGGCTTTTGTCAGATTCTTTTTTTCAGGCGCAACTGAATGTGAACTGGACAAGCAGGGAAGAATATTAATACCTCAAAATTTAAGGGAATATGCAAAACTGGAACGAGATGTATACATAATCGGCGTTTCGACAAGGGTGGAAATCTGGGATAAGGAACGATGGGAGAAGTACTGCAGCCCTGAAAATATAAGCCCTGATGAAATTGCCGAGAAGATGTCCATACTAGGTATATGAATGAGGTAAGGCATGAATTTTGAACATGAACCGGTATTATTAAATGAATGTCTCGACATGCTCAACATAAAATGCAATGGAGTGTATATAGACGGGACAGTAGGCGGAGCGGGGCATTCTGCGGAAATCCTGAAAAGGCTTGGAGAAGGTGGCATCCTGGTGGGATTGGATAAGGATGAAACTGCGATTGAGGTATCTAAAAAACGTTTGTCGGCCATAAAAACCCAGGCAAGGTTCATACTCGAAAACACTAGCTTTAAAAATATGAAAAAGGTGTGCTTTGAAAAAGGAATAATGCAGGCGGATGGAGTTCTCCTGGATTTAGGCGTATCTTCCCACCAGCTTGATGAGGGGGAGAGAGGTTTCAGCTACTGGCAGGATGCAAGGCTTGATATGAGGATGGACAAGAAGCAGGAGCTGACAGCCGAAGTCATAGTAAATGAATATGATGAGAAAGAAATCTCCAGGATAATAAGGGATTACGGAGAAGAAAAATGGGCATCACGAATAGCTCATTTTATAGTTAAGGAGAGGCAGAGAAGGAGAATCAGCACCACTGCAGAACTTGTAGAAATAGTGAAGGCAGCCATACCTGCATCAGACAGGAGAAACGGACCCCATCCTGCAAGAAGGACATTCCAGGCTTTAAGGATAGCGGTAAATGATGAGCTTAACACTTTGAAAGATACTATTGAAATCGCGGTATCAATGTTAGCAAAAGGCGGGAGGTTGTGCATAATAAGCTTCCATTCGCTGGAAGACAGAATTGTGAAGACTGAATTTCAAAGAATGGTAAATCCTTGCACGTGCCCTCCTGAGTTTCCGGTTTGCGTATGCGGGAAAAAGCCTGTGGCTGTAAAGATAACAAAAAAGCCCATATTGCCTTCCGAACAGGAAGTGGTAAACAATCCAAGGGCAAGAAGCGCGAAACTAAGAGTATTGGAAAAAATATAAAAATAGCAATAAATACCTAAAATACAAAGTATACAAAGGAAAAATGCAAAAGGAAAAAATACAAAAGAAAAAATAAAAAGCATGTAAAATTTGCAAAAGATAAGTCCAAAATAGATATATACAAAAGATAAATTTATTTAAGTCAAAGGCACAAAAGAAGAGAAAATAACAAACAAAAGATAAGGTAAGGAAAAGATACCAAAGACAAATTCGGGGACACCGATAATGGTTAGACCGGATTCTTTTGGAATCCGGTCATATTAACCATAACAAGTATAAGAATACACGAAAGATAATTGGCATAAAATGCCTTAGAGGTGAATAAATTGGTACAAATGAAAGATAATGATTATGTATACGGTTCCCTTGCGAAACAGATTCAATATGAGTATGACGTATACGAACATAACAAGGTATTAAAAGAAAAGAAAACCTACAGGTTAAACAGGGCTGTGAAACTGAAAGCTGTGATACTTATACTGATAACCTTTGCTGTCGGTTTTGCAGCTGTTTACCGCTATGCTTTGATAGCTGACCTGAATTACCGACTCAGCGATCTTGAAAAGAAGTATGAAGAACTTGTGGATGAAAACACGCAGCTGAAAGTGGCAATAGAAAAGAATACTGATCTGCCGAGGATAAAAGAGATTGCCGAAAGCAGACTGGGTATGCAGAAGCCGGACAGATACCAGCTTGTGTACATAAAAGTCCCGAAAAGCAACTATACCGTTACATACCAAGAGGATTCAAATAATAGCGGAAATAACTTGTTTTCGGTAATCCTGGCCAAGTTTGATGCGATAAAAGAGCTGTTTAGGTAGTATTCATGTAGCTGCAGGGGGTTATATTTAGTGGCAGGATTGGATTTGCAGGTAAAAAGGAGGCTATTGGTTGTATTAGCCGTCTATTTTCTTGTTTTTTTACTTTTATCAGTAAGAGTGGGATATATCCAGTTGGTTGAAGGCCATAAACTGAAAAGCATGGCGTATGAACAGCAGACCCTTGGGAGACTGATAAGCCCCAAGCGCGGAACGATATATGACAGGAACGGAAAACAACTGGCAGTAAGTGCATCGGTTGATACTGTTACCGTTAATCCCAGTGACGTAAGAAATTATGCCAAAAACAAGGGTATATCATTGGATCAAATCGCGGAAAAGCTTTCGGAAATTCTTGAAATGAATAAGGAGACCATACTGGCAAAACTAAATAAGAATGTTCAGTATGATGTAATAAAAGAAAAAATAGATAGGGAAATCGGTGATAAAGTACGAGCATGGATTGACAGCGAAAATATAAAAGGTATATATGTTGACGAAGATACAAAGAGATTTTATCCTCACAGAAATCTTGCAGCACATATACTGGGTTTTACCGGTAAAGATAACCAGGGGTTGGACGGCATAGAGGCAATAATGGAAAAATACCTCAAAGGTGAGCCGGGAAGAATATTAAGCGAGGTTGATGTGGGGAATCGTACAATACCGTATAAAGCCGAAAAACGAATAGATCCTACCAATGGATATGATATTGTCCTGACAATAGATGAAACAATTCAATACATTGCTGAGAAGGCACTGGAAAAAGCCATAGAAGAAAATAAAGCATTAAACGGCGGCATTGCAATAGTAATGGACCCGAGAAACGGGGACATCCTGGCAATGGTTTCAAAACCCGATTATGATCCCAATAATCCTTTTGCGGCTCCTCCGGGCGTAGATGCCAGCACATGGAACGGTTATACCAATGAGGATGTGACTCTTCTACAAAGCACTGTCTGGAGAAACAAAGCTGTTTCAGATACATATGAGCCCGGTTCAACCTTTAAAGCAATAACTGCCGCTGCCGGACTGGAAGAAAAGGTAATCTCTCCTGATACGATCGTTAACGATTATCCTGTAATAGTGGGCGGCTGGACCATAAACTGCTGGAGAAGCTATAATCTGCACGGGCAGGAAACATTCAGGGAGAGTGTATATAACTCCTGTAACCCTGTATTTGTCAGGATTGCGCAGAGCCTTGGCATAAATACATTTTATAAATATGTCAGGGCTTTTGGCTTTTATGAAGCTACAGGAATAGAGTTGCCCGGTGAAGTCAGGGAAACAATATTCCATTCAAATCCTCAGGAAGTTGATATGGCAGTTGCTTCATTCGGCCAGAGATTCCAGATAACTCCTCTCCAGCTTATAACGGCATATTGCGCGATAGCTAACGGCGGTTACCTTATGAAACCCAGGCTTATAAAAGAAATCAGGGACTCAAACGGTAACGTTGTCCAGAAGTATGAACCTCAGGTGGTGAGGCAGGTTATTTCGGAAGAAACTTCGGCGACCCTGAGAGAAATATTGGAAGGGGTTGTAACTTACGGTACCGGAAAAAACGCCTATGTAAAAGGATACAGGGTAGCCGGCAAAACTGGAACTTCTGAGACCACGGAAACAAAGACCAAAGGACGTTATATTGCCTCATTTTCAGGTTTTGCACCCGCTGATAACCCTGTTGTAAATGTACTTGTGGTCCTGGATTACCCCACCAGCTATTCCCATATGGGCGGAGTTATTGCTGCACCTGTCGCGGGGGAAATAATTGAAGATGTTCTAAATTACCTGGGTGTTGAGAGGCGATACACGGAAAAAGATAAAGAAAGCATACAGGAAGAGGTATATGTACCTGATGTTAGAAATATGACCCTTGAACAAGCGAGAAATACTCTTAGAAATTATAAACTGGAATACAGGGTGGAAGGAGATGGCAATAATAATGATGCCGTCATTGTTGATCAAATGCCTAAGCCCGGGGCAAGCATAACGGAAAAATCGGTGGTTATCCTTTATACATACAAGCCCGATAATTATGCTAATGTAAAAGTACCTGATTTAAGTAATAAGACCGTATATGAAGCCACAAAGGCTCTAAATGACATAGGTCTTAATATAAAGATAAGCGGAGACGGAGTAGCCGTCAGACAGAGTGTAGCTCCCGGAACGGAAGTGGCCAAAGGCACTGTGATAAGTGTTGAATTTAAGCACATAGATAACGTAGAATAAAGCTGTTATAAGGAGGTAAATATGCTGCTCAGAAAGTTAATTGAGGGTTTGGAACCTGTTGAGATAACAGGAAACCCTGATATAGACATAAGCGGAATTGTATATGACTCAAGAAAAGCAATTAAGGATTCATTATTCGTGTGTATAGACGGGACCACTACGGACGGGCATATGTACATACCTGAGGCAATAAAAAACGGAGCGGTTGCCGTTCTTGTACAAAAGGATGTAGAAGCACCCGAAAATATAACCGTGGTAAAAATCCCAAATACAAGGTACGGACTTGCACATGTTTCAGATAAATTCTTCAATCATCCTTCAGGAAGGTTTAATCTAATTGGTATCACGGGAACAAAGGGGAAAACAACAACAACCTTTATGGTAAAAAATATACTTGAAGCATGCGGACATAAAGTGGGACTCATCGGGACGGTTAGAAACATGATAGGAGATGAAACGGTATATGTAGGCAGAAATACTACTCCGGAATCATATGATTTACAATCCCTTTTTGCCGAAATGGCCGAGAAGGAAGTTGAAGACGTTGTAATGGAAGTATCGTCCCAGGGACTCCAGTTGCACAGGGTTAGCTGCTGTGATTTTGATATAGGTGTTTTTACAAATATATATAAGGATCATATATCTCCCCTTGAACATAAGGACATGGATGAGTATTTAAGCGCAAAAATCAAGCTTTTTAAGATGTGCAAAAAAGGACTTATCAATATTGACAGTAACTTCTCGGAAAGGGTGCTGAAGGAAGCGGAATGCGAGACATATACTTTTGGCGTTGAGAAAGACTGCGATATAAGGGCTTATGATATTGTCAAACACTCGGACAGCGTTGAATTTAAAGTTGATTCCAAATGGATAAAGGGTGGTATAAAAGTTAATATTCCGGGCATGTTTTCAGTATATAACGCACTTGCGGCCATAGGTGTATGTACCCTCATGGGAGTACCCTATGAAGCGATAAGAAAAGGCCTGGAGAGTGTAAACGTACCCGGAAGATTTGAAATTGTAAGCAGTGGCACCGATTTTACGGTTATAGTAGATTATGCCCATACGGCTGACAGCCTGGAGAATATATTGAACGCGGTTAAGGATTTTGCCAGGGGCAGGATTATATGCGTATTCGGATGCGGAGGAAACAAGGACAGGAACAGAAGATTCGGCATGGGTGAAGTATCTGGCCGGATGGCTGATCTGACGGTTATAACTTCGGATAACCCAAGAAGCGAAGATCCCCTTGCAATTATTAATGATATTGAAACAGGTATAAAGAAAACCAGGGGAGAATATATAAAGATTGTGGACAGACGTGAAGCCATAAAGTACGCCATTGAGAATGCAAAAGCGGGAGATGTTGTAATAATAGCCGGTAAAGGGCATGAGACATACCAGATATTTAAGGATAAAACAATACATTTTGACGACAGGGAAGTTGCAAAGGAAATATTGAGAGAAATCTGCACTTAACAGTCGGTGGAGGTATAAATAATGGAAAAAATAAAATGCAGTGAAGTTATTGAAGCAACCGGAGGGAAGCTGGTATCAGGAAACTGCGACACAGACTTTGTGAATGTATCCACGGATTCTCGAACTATAAAGGAAAATGAGCTTTTCATCCCTATTAGAGGTGAGAAGTTTGACGGGCATGATTTTATTGAAGATGCATTAAAAGCAGGAGCTGCGGGTGTCCTTGCCCAGAGGGATATTAATGCAGGCTTGAAAGAGAGATTCAGCGACAGGGCAGTTATAAGGGTTGAGGATACCTTAAAAGCATTAAGGGATTTAGCCAAATATTACCGCAGTAAGTTTAGAATACCCTTTGTAGGAATAACAGGAAGTGTAGGTAAAACAACAACCAAGGATATGATTGCAAGTGTTCTGATGCAGGAATATAAAGTGTTAAAAACCGAAGGCAACTTTAATAATGAGATTGGATTACCTCTCACCGTATTTAACCTGGATTCCAGCCACGAAGCGGCCGTTCTGGAAATGGGCATGAATGCTCTTGGCGAGATAAGCAGGCTCACTGCAATAGCAAGACCGAGAATAGCGGTTATTACAAACATAGGATTGGCCCATATCGGAAAACTTGGGTCAAGGCAAAATATTTTAAAAGCCAAGATGGAAATCCTGGAAGGAGTCCCCAAAGACGGGCTGGTGGTTTTAAACGGTGATGACAGCCTGTTATATGGGCTTAAAGGATTCCTTGACAGGCGGACTGTTTATTATGGCATGGGCGAGGAGCTGGATTACCAGGCTTACAATATTAAAAATGCAGGTGAGGCAGGGGTTTATTTTGATATAAACATAAAGGGCAGGGAGTATAAGATACATGTGCCTTTGCCAGGCGTACATAATGTGTATAATGCGCTGGCAGCTATAGCTGTAGGCATTGAACTGGGAATACCTGCGGAAAAAATAGCCCGGGGGATAGAATCTTTTTCTTCTGCCAAAATGAGGTTAAATATAGTTTTCCTCAACGGTATTAAAATAATCAATGATGCATATAATGCCAGCCCCCAATCAATGGAGGCCGCCCTTAGGGTACTGAAGGATATGAAGGATGCCAAGAGTTCAGGCAGGAAGATAGCGGTACTGGGCGATATGCTGGAACTTGGCGAATGGTCATATAATTCCCATTATAACATTGGGAAATTTGCAGTATCACTTGGAATAGATTATATTATAACCGTGGGAGAAAACGCAAAAGCTATTTCTGAAGGTGCAATACAGGCAGGGGCTTTGCCTGAGCGGGTAAAATGGTTTACAAACAATGAAGAAGCGGCAGAGTTCCTGAATCAAATACTGCATCCGGAAGACATTGTCCTGGTAAAGGGTTCCAGGGGAATGAAAATGGAGGAAATAGTTCAGCGGCTTACTAAATAAGAAAAAATTCGAATTCCGTAAACTAGAATACCGGATAATAAGAAACAAGAGGTGAAAATACTTGGGAGGAATATTTAAAGTATCTGAACAGGTGGCTGCTTTTTTGTTAACATTTATACTGTCTTTAATAGCAGGTCCTATAATTATTCCAATGCTGAGAAGGCTTAAATTCGGACAAACAGTCAGGGATGAGGGACCTTCCAGCCACTACAAGAAAATGGGAACTCCGATAATGGGCGGATTAATTTTCCTTATACCAATAACCCTGGTGGCCTTGTTTTATTCATCAAGGTATCCTGCAATAATTCCCGTTATTATAGTTACTTTGGGATTTGGATTGGTGGGCTTCATAGATGATTACATAAAAGTTGTAAAAAAAAGAAAAGACGGTCTTTACTGGGACCAGAAAATGCTTGGGCTGCTCATAGTTTCAGTTATTTTCATATTCTACTCGTTGAATACGAATATTTTAAACACTGAAATAATAATACCTTTTATGGGCATTGATTACACAATAAATTTACCGGCTTGGTTTTTTATAATTTTTACCATATTCGTACTCCTTGCGGTCACTAATGCGGTTAACCTTACCGATGGGTTGGATGGACTCGCTTCTGGTGTGACCTTGATAGTTATGGTTTTTTTCACTATTGTGGCAATGGTGGAAAGCGAGTGGGACCATTTGAAAATATTCTCTGCCTGCGTATCGGGCGGATGCCTTGGATTTCTTGCTTTCAATATTCATCCGGCAAAGGTGTTTATGGGGGACACGGGCTCCCTTGCACTGGGAGGTGCGGTGGGTGCATTGGCCATATTGATGAAAATGCCATGGATATTGCTTATTGTCGGCTTTATTTATGTAATTGAAGCATTGTCTGTAATAATACAGGTGGCTTCTTTTAAAATCCGAAAGAAAAGGGTATTCAAGATGGCGCCCATACACCACCACTTTGAACTATCAGGATGGAAAGAGACAAAGGTTGTAGCTGTATTCTGGCTGGTTACGGTGATTTGCTGCCTGATAGGCTTTTTGTCCCTGAGACTGAAATTTTTCTAGTTCTGTTCTTGTTGTATTTATATTAATTTAGCTAAGTTTATTTATCCGTATTAATTATAAATAGTTATATTAATTTTCAGTAATAAGTTATAATATTTATAGGTGGTAATAAATGAAGGGATTGTTAGAAATATGAAAGGAAGAAAACCTTTTGATTTTTGGATTTTCATGACTGTGCTGATACTGTTGTCAATAGGGATAATTATGGTGTTCAGCGCCAGTGCTCCGTATTCTTATAGCGTTTATAAGGATGTTTATTATATTTTGAAGCGGCAGCTGTTTTATGCCGTTCTTGGTATTATTGTAATGCTGGTAACCATGAACATGGATTATAGAATATTTGGAAAGCTGTCTCCCTTGTTGTTTGCAGTAAGTATTGCCTTACTCATACTTGTTCTGGTACCGGGTATTGGAATTGTAGAAAACGGTGCAAAAAGGTGGATATCACTGTTTGGAATAAGATTTCAGCCTTCTGAGATTGCGAAATTGGGAGTGATTCTTTTCTTTTCCTGGAGCGTTTCCAAGCGAAAGGATACCCTGAACTCTTTCTTTAAGGGCTTTTTTCCCTATCTCGTATTATTGGGAATTATTGCGTTTCTTTTAATGAAGCAGCCTCATTTAAGCTGTACCATTATTATAATGGTTGTGGCCTGTATCATTCTATTCTGTGCAGGCGCGAAAATAAAGCATTTTATGTTGCTGGCAGTGCCTGCTGTCGGGGCATTTACGGCCCTGGTCATTTTTGTGGACTATATTCGTGATAGGGTACTTTCCTTTATAAATCCCTGGAATGATCCAAGGGATACGGGGTATAATGCAATACAGTCCCTTTATGCAATAGGATCGGGCGGTTTATTTGGAAGGGGACTGGGGAAAAGTATGCAGAAATTTCTTTATTTGCCCTTTCCCCACAATGATTTCATATTTTCCGTAATAGCAGAGGAGTTAGGATTTATAGGTGTATTAACCATAATTACACTGTTTATGATTTTTACATGGAGGGGGATAAAGGTAGCCTTAAATGCTCCGGATTTGTTTGGGAGCCTTACGGCAATAGGGATTACTTCCCTTATTTCCATACAAACACTGCTGAATATCGGGGTTGTAACATCATCCATACCCCCTACGGGTGTGTCCCTTCCCTTGTTCAGCTATGGGGGAACATCACTGGTGTTAATCCTGGGGTCAATTGGAATACTGCTTAGTATATCCCGATATTCCAATTACAGCCGGTTGTAGTAACACTTTTTAACACCTCGCATAATATGGTAATGTGGTGCGAGGTGTGAAAAAATGAGCAAATTAATAGTTAATGGTGGTAGAAGACTTAAGGGTGAAATAAATGTTGAAGGTTCAAAAAATGCTGTTTTGCCAATACTGGCTGCAGCATTATTAAATTCGGGCATAAATGTGATTAAAAACTGCCCGAGATTAAAGGATGTTGAAATTGCACTTAAAATACTGAGCAAACTTGGATGCAAAGTAAAAATTGAGAACGGAACAGCAATTATCGATTCATCGGTAATCAGTTGCACTGAGATACCGGTGGATCTTGCTACGGAAATGAGGTCATCCATAATATTTATGGGACCGATGCTGGCGAGGTGCGGAAAGGTTGTGGTAAGTTATCCAGGAGGATGTGAAATAGGCCCTAGGCCGATCGATCTGCACCTTAAGTCACTGAGAAGCATGGGAGCCAACATACAGGATTTGCATGGGGGGTTTCTGGACTGCAGGACTGACGGGCTTAAAGGATGTGATATACATCTTAGCTACCCAAGCGTGGGAGCAACGGAGAACGTGATGCTGGCGTCGGTTTTTGCGGAGGGTATAACCCGGATATATAATGCGGCCAAGGAACCTGAAATAGTTGACTTGCAGAATTTTTTAATTATGATGGGAGTAGAAATACATGGTGCAGGTTCTGGCGTGATAACAGTAAAAGGGAAAGGAAAAATGTCGAGACTGAGAAATTATGTGGAGTATTCGATAATCCCTGACAGAATTGTTACAGGAACATATATGGTGGCAGCTGGGATAACACGGGGGGACATAACGATAAGAAATGCCATTCCGGAACATGTGGCATCGGTTATTTGGGCTTTGAGTGAGGCAGGATGTAAAATAAAAGTTTCAGGAAATGAAATACATATCACCGGGCCTGAAAAGCCCAATGCCATAGACATTATAAGAACTCTCCCTTATCCCGGATTCCCGACGGATATGCAGGCACCTTTCATGCCGTTGCTGGCGATTGCTGACGGAACAAGCATTGTTATTGAAACCGTTTTTGAAAACAGGTATAAACACGTGGATGAGCTTGTTAAAATGGGGGCAAACATAACCATTGACGGGCGAATTGCAGTGATTAAGGGTGTGGAAAAATTGAAAGGTGCCCATGTGTATGCCAGGGATTTAAGAGGAGCAGCATCACTTGTGCTGGCAGGTCTCGCAGCAGAAGGAGAAACGGTTATCCACGATATCAAGCACCTGGATAGGGGATATGAAAGGGTAGAAGAAAAACTGTCCGATTTGGGAGCGTCTATTAGAAGAGAGGCTTGTGAGTAATAAATGATGGCTGTAAGGGATAAAGATATGGAAAAAAACAAAAGATATAAAAATGATTACAATAAAAAAAGGCAGGCAAGAAGGAAGAAAGCGTTAAAAATAATTATATTCATTGTAATGCTGAGCAGCATACTTGTTTTATTTTGCATGTCTCCTTTGTTTGACATTTCGCAAATACAGGTAGAGGGAGCGGAACATTGCAAGGAAGAAAATATAATTAATGCTTCCGGAATTTCCATCGGGCAAAATGGCTTCAGGTATATAGGAGGAAATTTCCGCAACTTTATTTTTTTAAGGTACGGACAAGCAGAGCTGAACATTCTGAATAGCTTCCCATATATAAAGGATGCGGTGGTAAGGTATATTTTACCTAACAAAGTATTAATAAGTATTGAAGAAAGGGAACCATATGCCCTGGTTCCTTATATAGGCGCTTTTCTGCTTATTGACAGGGAAGGATATGTGCTGGAAGTAACAGGTGAAAAAGAGAAGTTTGATATGCCTTATGTTAAAGGGTTGAGATTTAACAATTATGAAATAGGAAAAGCCTTGCAAATAACAAATAAGGCTAATTTTAATAAACTAATTATTTTAATAGATGCATTGACTGAAGAGGAAAAAAATGATAACTTTAAACTTATGAATTATATTGATACAATAGACGTGGGTGATGTAAATAATATATATTTATATATTGATTCCAGGCTGATAGTAAATTACGGAGATTTGCAGGATATAAATTACAGAATAAAAATTTTAAAGAATATATTCCACAAAAGTTTAACAAAAGAGGATAGAGGTTTAATTGATTTTACAGTGGGTGATAATCCGGTATTCATTCCGGAAAATTAATGTCTTAGAGTGTGTATACATAGGTTTTATGGTATTATCATATAGGAAGTTATAATGCTAAAGAGGAGTTAGCAGGAGGAATTCAAGTGATACCAATAATAGGTTTAATAGCAGGAATAATCATCGGTTTATTCTTGCCATATAATGTTCCGAGCCAGTATTCCAATTATGTTGCAGTTGCAATTCTTGCAGCTCTGGATAGTGTTTTCGGAGGAATAGCAGCTTCATTGCAGGATAAGTTTGAAATGAAAACATTTCTTTCCGGCTTTTTCGGAAATGCTTTACTTGCTGCGGGATTGGCATATATCGGAGATCAGCTGGGAATACAATTATACCTTGCAGCTGTTTTTGCTTTTGGTAACAGGTTGTTTATTAATTTTGCAATCATACGAAGAGAAATAATTGCAAGGCTAACTAAAAATAAAGATGATAAATAATAAACTTCCTACATGCAGGAGGAAAAGGAAAGTGGATAACGTTATTGTCGGGATAGATATTGGTACAACAAAAATATGCACAATGGTTGGAATGTTAGACCAAAACAATGAGCTGAAATTACTTGGTAAAGGCTACACGATCTTTAACGGGGTAAAAAAAGGCGTGATAGTTGATGTGGATGAAACCGCAAAAGCTATCAGGAATTCTGTGGAAGAAGCAGAAACGGAAGCCCGGATTTCAATAAATTCCGCTTTCGTTAATATATACGGTTCCCATGTAAACATCATACATCACAGGGAAAAGATACATATTTTGAATGAAGATCAGATAATTACGGTAGATGATCTTGAAAGATTATTTGACGCAATTGAAAGAATACCTATTCCCGAAGGAACTCAAATTATTGACATAATTCCAAAGCAGTATATTGTGGACGGGTATGGAGATATACGGGATCCGGTCGGTATGACGGGACTGATACTTGAAGTGGAAGCGGATGTTGTTACAGGCAAGCTAATACCGGTTAAGAATATTATGCGAAGCATGGAAAAAGCGGGATTAGAAGTTGACGGCATTACTGCAGGAGCTTTTGCGACAGGTGAATTACTTTTATCAGTGGAAGAAAAGGAAATGGGAGTTATTTTAGTTGATGTGGGGGGCAGAATAACAGATGTTTCGGCAATTAAAAACGGACAAGTTGTCGCATATGATTCAATACCGGTTGGAGGTGAACACATAACCAATGATATTGCCATAGGATTAAAAATATCTTACTCCGAAGCCGATAAAATAAAAAGAAAATATGAGCTGGCTTTAACAACACTAATAAAAAATGATCAGGAAGTAGTGGTCTTTGACGTCAATGAAGAAAAGCAGAAAAGCGTGCAGGTATCTCAAATTATTGAAATTATTGAAGCCAGAGTTTATGAGATACTGTCACTTGCAAAAGATGTTGTTGAAAGATACTGTAATCCTGCTGATTTCAGGGCAGGTGTTGTTCTTACTGGGGCAGGTATTTCATATGTGAACGGCAATAAGCAAATTGCGGAGGAAATATTTAAAATGCCTGTAAGAGTAGCATCATACAAATCTTTTGCGGAATTGACAAAACCGGAATATGTAGCGGCTGCAGGAATTATAAAGCATATGGCAAAGCGAAACAAGTTCAGCAGCACTTCAGGCAAAGTAGACCAGGAAGATGAAGTAAAAAGCAAAACATTTATTGATACTCTTAAATCGTGGCTTAAATCAATTTATGAGTGGTTTTCATAACGACGGTATTGCGCTTGTGAAAATAATAATATATTATTATAGTATACATATTAATTGAATTTTAATATTAATGTTTAATATTTTATAATTTTACAATAAATTAATACAACATGTATAAATATAGAATATATTTATGTGTATAAAGATATATGCATATAAATTCTGCAAGTTCTTTATAAAAATTTAAAGTATTTTTTTAATTATATAACTTATTTTGTAAGAATTGCTGGGAAAAATTATTAGATAAAAACATTATAGATATTAATGTAAAAAACAGTAATAGTTGTAAAAAGGGATGTAAAACAGAATAGATGTAAAACAGAATAAAAGATATAATGAATAAATATGGGCGGGGAAAAATTTGAAACAGGAGAAGAAAAATACTTGGTTACAACGGTTAATTATATATAGATGAAATTGCAAAAGAAAAGTAAAGGGGGAGAATGGGTTTGTTAGAATTCGATATTGACGTGGAACAATTTGCACAGATAAAAGTTGTAGGTATAGGCGGCGGTGGAAATAATGCTGTAAACAGGATGATAAGTGCAGGGTTGAAGGGTGTTGAATTTATTGCGATAAATACCGATAAACAGGCATTATTTTTATCAAAAGCCAATACTAAAATTCAGATCGGAGAAAAGCTGACAAAAGGTTTGGGCGCCGGAGCAAATCCCGAAATCGGTGAGAAAGCGGCAAATGAAAGCAGGGAAGAGATAAGCCAGGCCCTCAAAGGTGCAGATATGGTATTTATTACTGCCGGAATGGGAGGCGGAACAGGTACGGGAGCAGCTCCCGTAGTAGCCCAGATTGCAAAGGAAATGGGTATACTGTGTGTCGGCGTTGTAACAAAGCCCTTTACATTCGAAGGCAGAAAAAGGATGCAGTATGCCGAGAGAGGAATTGAAAATTTAAAGTCTGTGGTTGATACACTGGTTACAATCCCTAATGATAGATTGTTGCAGGTTGCCGAAAAGAAGACGTCCGTAGTGGATGCCTTTAAAATGGCGGATGATGTTTTAAGACAGGGTGTGCAGGGAATATCGGATTTGATAACCGTCCCTGGGTTAATAAACCTTGACTTTGCCGATGTTAAAACTATAATGTTAAACACCGGGCTTGCTCACATGGGAATAGGAAGGGCTTCAGGCGAAGACAGGGCGGAAGAAGCTACAAGGAAGGCTATTGAGAGCCCGCTGTTGGAGACTACTATAGACGGTGCCAAAGGCGTGTTACTGAATATAACGGGAGGCAGTGACCTGGGTCTGTTTGAAGTTGATATTGCTGCAGGAATTATTGAGAAAAGCGTAGATCCGGATGCAAATATAATTATAGGTGCAGTTATAGATGAGAACCTGGAAAATGAAATTATCATTACTGTTATAGCTACAGGTTTTGATAAGACAAATCCTGTAAAAAAGCAGGATAAAGGAATTCTCTATACTAATAAAGCAGCTGCCAAGGCACCCGGAGAGAAAACTATTGAAAAACCGGCACCGACAATAGAGATTCCTGGCGATGAGCTGGATATACCGACATTTTTAAGAAGAAACAGGTTTAGATAAAAAGCACAATAGCAGAGTATAACAGTTGTTTGAATTGAATATGGCAGTTGATAAAGTTGTTAAAAAGGAAATGAGAACCGCAAGGGGAAAAACCTATGCGGTTTTCTTATTTTTATGAAAAAAAACGTAGTAAAAAAGTTCAGTTTTGCAAGAGAATATTACATATTATTCAAAATGCCGGGTATATAATGCTATTATTACCAGTGAAAAGAATCAGGGAGCAAAAAATAGTTAATGAATAGTTAATGCAGTTATATAAATAAATTTAATAAATTTGTAATTTTCTTTAGTTATATTGGTACATGCTTTTGAATATATGTAATATAAGGGATTGTCTGGCTGTGAGGTGTAAGGAATGGATATATATCTGGATGTTCTTATACTGGAAAACATAGTTATGAACTATCTGATACTCTGGACCTCCGGAAAGCTTTCCAAATTCAAGACATCCAATTTGCGCCTGTTTATAGGAGCAACCATAGGGGCATTATATGCCGCATTGCTGGTGGTCAATCCCGGTGTTAGATTCTATTATTCTGCTGTAGCCAAAATATTACTGTCAATAGTTATAGTTGCGATTACATTTAATACAAAAAAGATTAAAAACTTTATAAAGGTTTTTGTATGTTTTTATATCTCCACCTTTATTTTTGCCGGAGCATCTTTTGCCATCATATACTTGAGCAAACAGGGCGCTATTGTTAAGAACGGAATGATTTATGTTTACTGGGATTCCAAATGGACTACAATCCTATTGGCTACAGGTACTTCCATCATTATACTTAGAATATTCCAGGAGCTGGTGCAATTCAGGCTGGCTAAGCAAAAACTTTTAACCAGGCTGAAAATCAAGTTTGACAGCAAGGAAACCAATCTTTCGGCTTTAATTGATACCGGCAATTCATTACAGGATCCCATCTCCAAAATGCCTGTTATCATAGTTGAGTTTAATGCAATAAAAAACATACTACCCTCTGAAATCTGCAGCATGTTTGAGGACTCAAATCAGGATGATTTGGCAATGATAAGCGATAAATTATATAATTCGAACTGGTTTAACAGATTCAGGTTAATTCCGTTTACTTCCCTGGGGAAGGAAAACGGATTGTTAATAGGCTTTAAGCCGGATTATGTTGAGATAGGAGATAATGAAGAAAAAAAGGGGGTAAAGGACGTAATAATCGGAATATACAACAAGGCTCTGTCTAAAGGAAAAGAATATAACGCCTTATTAAATCCGGAATTAATATTGTTTTCGTAAAGGAGACTGGTAAAATGGCTGTGCTGAGAAAATTAAAACTTGTAACTTATATTAAATACCTGGAGCTGCTGAAAAAACTTGGGGTTTTTAAAGGATATGAAGTTTATTATATCGGCGGCAGCGAAGCCCTGCCGCCACCCTTGAGCGTAGATGAAGAAAACTATTTAATTGAGAGGCTTAGCAAAAGTGACTATGCGGTAAAGAAAATTCTTATTGAGAGAAATTTGAGACTGGTGGTTTATATTGCAAGAAAATTTGAAAATACCGGTGTGGGAGTTGAGGACCTAATTTCCATAGGAACCATCGGTTTAATCAAGGCCATAAATACATTCAAGCCTTCAAAAAAGATTAAGCTTGCGACTTATGCATCAAGGTGTATTGAAAATGAAATATTGATGTACTTAAGGAGAAATAACAGGGCAAGAACGGAAATTTCCATAGATGAGCCATTGAATACCGATTGGGATGGGAATGAACTGCTTTTATCCGATATACTGGGCACGGATAACGATATTATTCACAGGAGCCTTGAGGACGAAATAGAAAAAGAGCTTTTAAATTCTGCGATGAAAAAGCTTTCATCCCGTGAAAAGAAAATAATGGAGCTGAGATTCGGGTTGATTAACGGGGTAGAGAAAACACAAAAAGAAGTGGCGGATATGCTTGGGATTTCTCAATCATATATTTCCCGGCTTGAGAAAAGGATAATAAACAGGCTGCGAAAGGAAATAAGCAGATTGATATGAGCTATATAAAATTAATACCAGCTTAATCATTTAACAAAGGATTGAACATAATTTTAATCCTATGTCAAGGCAGTTTTAAAAAATTTTTTAACCCCTTTTTCGGTATAAAAATAACCTCCTTGGCAATAATGATACTGACAGAATTTATTGGCCGGGAGGTTTTTTCAATGCATAATAACAAGGTTGAAATATGCGGAGTAAACACATCAAAGCTGCCGGTTTTAACGAATGAACAAAAGGAAGAATTGTTTAAGAAAATGCATCAAGGTGACACCTCGGCAAGAGAAGAATTCATTAAGGGAAATCTTAGGCTTGTATTAAGCGTTATTCAAAGGTTCAGTAACAGAGGAGAAAATATGGATGATCTCTTTCAGGTCGGATGTATTGGGCTTATAAAGGCTATAGACAATTTTGATGTTAACCAGAATGTAAAGTTTTCAACATATGCTGTTCCAATGATAATCGGAGAAATCAGGAGATACCTGAGGGATAATAATTCCATAAGGGTCAGCCGTTCATTGAGGGATATAGCCTATAAAGTGCTGCAGGTCAAAGAAAAACTCACAAATAAAAATGCCAAGGAGCCCAGTATATCAGAGATTGCGGAGGAACTGAAAATTCCGAAGGAAGACGTCGTCCTTGCCATAGATGCCATACAGGATCCCATATCCCTTTTTGAAGCCGTTTATCATGACGGCGGAGATGCCATATATGTAATGGACCAGGTAAGCGATGAAAAAAGCACTGATGAAAGCTGGATTGAAGGAATTTCACTAAAGGAAGCCATCAGGAAATTAAGCGAAAGGGAAAGGTTAATTCTTAACTTAAGATTCTTTGAAGGGCGGACTCAAATGGAAGTGGCTGAAGAAATCGGTATCTCCCAGGCACAGGTTTCCAGGCTTGAGAAAACTGCATTAATGCATATGAGAAAGTATATTTAAATATATTCTTAAATATATATGTATAGGAGGGGATGATAAGGGTAACTTTTCTTTGGAATTAGTGGACAATTGATTTTGTATGGTATAAAATACAAATGTAAACCTGGTATATAATTTGGTTATTGAAAATACCGGGTTTACATACGGGGTGATGACGTGGTGAACCGTATAGCTGACCTTAGGCAGAAGGAAGTGATAAATGTAACTGACGGCAGGAGGCTTGGGTTTGTAAGTGATGTGGAAATAGACCTTGAAAGCGGAAGAATAGATGCTATTGTAATTCCGGGCGAGGGCAGGCTGTTTGGCTTCATAGGAAAAGACAATGAATTTATTATTCCATGGGAAAAAATAAAAAAAATAGGTGAAGACATAATATTGGTGGACCTGGACGAAAGGTTTATAAGAAAATACTTTACCTGATTATTTTTTAAACGGGGGAATTAAAGTGAAATGTCCGTTTTGCGGTTATGAGGAGGACAAGGTCATAGATACCAGACAAATAGATGACGGAACCTCCATAAGGAGAAGGCGGGAATGCCTTAAGTGCGGAAGAAGGTTTACTACATATGAAAAAATTGAAACCATACCGATAATGGTGATCAAAAAAGATAAAAGCAGGCAGCCCTTTAGCAGGGAAAAGATATTAAACGGGCTTATGAGAGCCTGTGAAAAAAGGCCTGTGTCGGTGGCAGACCTGGAAGGTATAGTAAACGAGATCGAGAGTTACATATACAATTCTACGCAACGGGAGATAACCTCCAAGGAAATAGGTGAAATGGTAATGGCAAAATTAAAGGAACTTGATGAGGTGGCCTACGTCCGTTTTGCATCAGTATACCGCCAGTTTACGGATTTAAACACTTTTATGACCGAGTTAAGGAAAATACTTGACGAAAAATCTTAATACTGTTAATGTTGTCTTTATTAATGCTATTTTTATCCTTTCATGGTTTTTGTTTTATTCGTTTCTGTTTTTACTCTTTTATTTACCAATTTATTACACATATTTTGTCCTCATGTCTTGTTTTGTGTCCCGGTTATTAATAAATAAAATTAATATAAAACTAAAACTCAGATATTGAAAAAATTTGCAAATTTGTGTATAATTTTGGTAAAATTGTATTGTAATAACTATTTACCGGGCTATTAATTCGGTTCGGGACAGCCATATGCCTGAATAATAATGCAAATGTGCCTGAATAACAATGTAATTGATGATATGAATGATTAAAATTACTTGATGGAAGGGTAATGGATAATATATGCTTTCAAAGGTTAACAGTTGTGGTTTACTTGGCATTGAAGGATATGTAATAAGCGTGGAAACGGATATAAGCAATGGAATCCCTGCCTTTGAAATTGTGGGGCTTGGGGATACGGCTGTAAAGGAAGCGAAAGAGAGGGTCAGGGCCGCCATAAGAAATTCCGGGCTGGAATTTCCCGTGAAAAAAATCACCATAAACCTTGCCCCAGCCGATTTAAGGAAAGAGGGTTCGGCCCTTGACCTTCCTATTGCGATAGGGATACTGGCGGCAGCAGGTAATACTTTTAACTCAGCAAATAAAATTTCTGACGGCAATTGCTTCGGGAATTTTGCAGGGGATTATATGTTTGCCGGCGAGCTGTCCTTAAACGGAGAAGTGAAACCTATAAAAGGAGTCCTTTCAATGGCGATGTGTGCCAGGCAGAAAGGGATAAAAAACCTCGTGATTCCTGACGGCAACAAGGATGAGGCTGCTGTTGTTAAAGGGATAAATGTTCTGCCTGTAAAAAATATCATTGATATAATAAGGCATCTTACCGGAGAAAAAAGGATTGAAAAATATTCAATAGATGTTGAGAAAATATTCGAAGAAAACACATGCTATGACCTTGATTTCTGTGAAGTAAGGGGCCAGGATAATGTTAAAAGGGCCCTGGAAATTGCGGCAGCCGGTGCCCACAGTTGCCTTATGGTTGGCCCGCCTGGAGCGGGTAAAACCATGATTGCAAGAAGACTTCCGTCTATTCTTCCACCCCTAACTTTTGAGGAAGCCCTGGAAGTGACGAGAATTCACAGCATTGCAGGTAATCTTCCTGCCGGAACTCCTCTAATCAAAACCAGACCTTTCAGAAGCCCCCATCATACCATATCTGCGGTAAGCCTTACCGGAGGTGGAAGATATCCGAAGCCAGGAGAAATAAGTATGGCCCATTACGGAGTATTGTTCCTTGATGAGATAGCCGAATTTGACAGAAAAACACTGGAAGCCTTAAGACAGCCGTTGGAAGACGGAAGGATTACAATATCGCGCCTTCACGGCACTATTACATATCCGGCCAGGACAACCCTTATTCTTGCATGCAACCCGTGTCCGTGCGGGAATGCTTCGGATCCGACAAAAATATGTACCTGTACCCCAAGACAGATAAGGGAATACTTTAGCAAAATAAGCGGGCCGCTGCTGGACAGGATTGATATGTTCATTGATGTTGCCCCTGTGAAATATGAGGAGTTGGAAGCAACAAGAGCGGTTGAAAAATCCGGAGATATAAGGGAACGGGTGGTAAAGGCCAGAAATATACAGCTTAAAAGGTATAAAGGATTTCAAATATATTCAAATTCCCAGCTGCAACCGGCCATGATTGAAAGGTTCTGCAAACTGAATGAGGAATGCAGGGCTTTGTTAAGAAAAGCCTTTGACAAACTTGGATTGACAGCGAGATCCTATAACAGGGTTTTGAAAGTGGCGAGAACCATTGCTGATTTGGAAGAAAAGGAAAATATCGAACTAAACCATCTTGCAGAAGCCTTGCAGTATAGGATTAAGTACGGAACAATCCAGCAGCTTACGAAATGAAGAAAGTTAATTATAGAAAAAAGAAAATAAATAAAGAAAAAGAAAATATAAAACAAAAAGAATAAAGTGAGGGACGACAAGGAATGATGGAATACTGGGTCTGGTTAAGCTCTTTGAGCATTTCTCCCAGGAATAGGATAAAACTGTTAAACTGTTTTAAAGACCCAAAAAACATATGGGAAGCATCAAAAGCTGACTTACAGGAACTCGATTTTATATCGGAAGCCACCGTTAACCGGATAATTGATAAGAAGCACAAGGACAAAGTTTCAGGATACATAAAAAGCATCACCGAATTGGGGCTTGAGATAATCACAATCGAAGATGACAAATACCCCTGTTATTTAAAAAGCATATATGACCCTCCCGTAGTTTTGTATGTAAAAGGCACAATAGTACCTGATGAAAATGCCATTGCCATTGTAGGATCAAGAAACGCCACTTTTTATGGGAACGAAATAGCCGAAGAGTTTTCCTTCCGGCTTGCATGCATGGGAATAGCAATTGTAAGCGGTATGGCAAGGGGGATAGATTCAAGCGCCCATAAAGGGGCTTTGAAAGCAAGAGGCAGGACCATTGCCGTCCTGGGGTGCGGACATGACATCGTTTATCCTGCGGAAAACAAAAAGCTCATGGAGGAGATCTCCAATAACGGAGCCGTTATTTCTGAATTTTTACCCGGAACTCAACCTATAGCGATGAATTTTCCCCTAAGGAACCGAATAATTAGCGGGCTATCCATTGGGACAATGATTGTTGAAGCTGCAGAAAAAAGCGGTTCCTTAATAACGGCAGAATATGCCATTGAACAAGGACGTGAAGTATTTGCAGTCCCTGGAAATATTAACAGTATAAACAGCAGGGGTACCAATAAGCTGATTAAGGATGGGGCCAAAATTACCACTTGTATTGAAGACATATTGGAGGAATTAAATATATATAATATTAATGCCGGTCTAGCAGGAAAGAATAATTATGATGAAAGAAAGGAAAATAAAGAAAACCGCGGGTTATTTGATAAAACGAGCATTAAAGGTTTAAGCCCGGAAGAGCTGCAGATAGTGGAACTCCTCATGTATGAACCCACCCACATTGATATCCTGGTCAATAAAACAGGATATTCTATCGAAAGAATAAATACGGTAATGACAATGCTTGAATTAAAAGGAATAGTTGAACAATTGCCTGGGAAAATATTTAAAATAAAAAATGCCTTTCAATTTATTTGACTAATATATACTATTGTGTTTATAATAATTTCGTGAAAAAAGTATAAGTCCGGACCATATAAACTTGTAAAAACTGTATAAACTATATAAATTGAAAATAAAACGTATATTATTTTGGTAATAAATGGAGGAGTGCAATGGCTTATAAACTCATTATCGTTGAGTCTCCGGGAAAGGTAAAAAGTATAAGCAAGTTTTTGGGCAAAGGCTATAAAGTGGAAGCATCTTTAGGTCATGTAAGAGATTTACCCAAGAGCCAGATGGGGATTGATATAGAGAATAATTTTGAACCCAAGTATATACCAATTCGCGGTAAAGGTGATGTTATTTCAAAGCTGAAGAAAGAAGCTAAAGGGGCAGATGCCGTTTTTCTTGCAACCGACCCTGACAGGGAAGGGGAGGCCATATCATGGCACCTGGCATATTTGCTGGGATTGGATGAAAAATCCAAACTAAGAATTACTTTTAATGAAATAACCAAAAATGCGGTATTAAACGCAATAAAAACTCCCAGGGAAATAGACATGAACCTGGTTGATGCCCAGCAAGCCAGGAGGATACTGGATAGGATAGTTGGATATAAGATAAGCCCGATTTTGTGGGAAAAAGTCCGCAAGGGATTAAGTGCCGGCAGGGTCCAGTCGGTTGCGGTAAGGCTGATCACCGACAGGGAAGAGGAAATTGAGAAATTTGTGCCGGAAGAATACTGGACTATTACTGCCAACCTAAATAAAACAGGTACAAACGTAACATTTAAGGCAAAATTTTACGGTACTGAAAATGAAAAGCTGGATTTAAAAAACAGGGAAACGGTGGATGAAATTTTAAAAGAGATAGAAGGAAAAGAGTTTTCGGTAAAGAGGATTAAAAAGGGAGAAAGGAAAAAGACGCCGTTGCCGCCCTTTATAACCAGTACATTGCAGCAGGAAGCATCAAGAAAGCTGGGATTTACGACAAAACGGACAATGATGGTTGCCCAGCAGCTGTATGAAGGTGTTGAGATAAAGGGAGAAGGTTCAATTGGTTTAATAACCTATATGCGTACCGACTCCACCAGGATTTCAGAGGAGGCATTAAAGGATGTCAGAAGTTATATTGCTGATAAATTCAGCAAGGAATATCTCCCTGACAGTCCCAGGATATTTAAAACCAAAGCTCTTGCCCAGGATGCCCATGAGGCTATCCGTCCTACAAATGTGCGGATGGAACCTGACAGTATAAAGGATTCGTTGAACAGGGATCAATACAGGCTGTATAAGCTTATCTGGGAAAGGTTTGTTGCGAGCCAGATGACTCCGGCCGTATATGATACTTTAAGTGTTGATATAGGCGTTTCGAATTTCATTTTTAAAGCATCGGGTTCACGTCTTAAGTTTGACGGCTATATGAAAATATACATGGAAGAGCAGGATGACAATAATAAAGAGGACGAATCAGGAGAGAATAACATAGAGATACCGGAACTTATTGAGAATGAAGTTTTGAACTTAAAGAAGCTGGAACCGCAACAGCATTTTACACAACCGCCGCAGCGGTATACGGAAGCAACACTAGTAAAAGCCCTGGAAGAAAAGGGAATAGGACGGCCGAGCACTTATGCCCCTATTATTACCACCATTATTGAGAGGGGCTATGTGGTAAGGGACGGAAAATTCTTGGTGGCAACGGAACTTGGAAAAATAGTGACAGACCTGATGAAGCAATATTTTAAAGATATAGTTGATGTAAAGTTTACTGCTCAAATGGAAGAAAAGCTTGACAGTATTGAAGAGGGAAGCAGAAAATGGGTTGATGTTTTGAAAGAGTTTTATGACAGCTTTGAGAATTTACTGGAAGAGGCAAAAAGTAAAATAAGTAATATTGAAATACCTGATGAAACCACCGATGTTATATGTGAAAAGTGCGGAAGAAACATGGTGATTAAAACAGGCAGATACGGGAAGTTCCTTGCCTGTCCCGGATTCCCTGAATGTAAAAATACAAAGCCTCTTGTGGAGGAAGCCGGTGTTATGTGTCCTGAATGCGGAGGAAAGTTGCTGATTAAAAAGACAAAAACCGGTAAAAAATATTATGGTTGTGAAAATTATCCGAAATGCAATTTTATGACATGGAATAAACCTTATGGGGAGAAGTGCCCGAAGTGCGGAAGTTTTATGGAAGTTAAACGAGTATCTTCAAAGCTTCAAGCGGTGTGCAGCAACAAGGAATGTGATTATGCAGAGAATATAGCAAAAGAGAAAGAAGCGGAAAATAGTAAATAATGAGAGAATAAAAGATAAATAGTTTAGTAGTTTACAGACTAATATTTGAAATATTTATCGAGGTGGGGATATGGCAGAATATATAAATGTTATTGGTGCCGGTTTGGCAGGTTGCGAAGCTGCATGGCAGATATCAAAATTTGGTATTAAAGTACGTCTTTTTGAGATGAAACCTCATTCTTATACACCTGCCCATAATTATGAAACTTTCGGGGAACTGGTTTGCAGCAATTCCCTGGGTTCCAACAGGATAGATAAAGCTCCCGGGCTGTTAAAGCAGGAAATGAGGCTCCTTGATTCAATAATAATAAAGTGCGCAGATGCCACATGTATACCTGCGGGTGAAGCTTTGGCAGTAGATAGGGAAAAATTTTCAAGGATGCTAACTGACATTATAAAACAGGATAAGAATATAGAGGTTATAAATAAAGAAGTTACAGAGATACCCGATGACGAAATAACCATAATAGCAACAGGCCCCTTGACATCACCGGCCTTATCCCGTCATCTTAAGAGCATTATCGGGGAGAATTACCTGTATTTTTTTGATGCAGCTTCTCCCATTGTGACTTATGAATCAATTAATATGGAAAAAGTATTCAGGGGTTCCAGGTATGATAATAGCTCAGGAGACTATATAAATTGTCCCATGGATAAGGAACAGTATGAATTATTCTGGAATGAGCTGGTAAATGCTGAGGTGGCAGATGTAAAGGATTTCGAAAAAGATCTGTTATTCGAAGGGTGCATGCCTATTGAAAGTATGGCCAAAAGGGGTATTGACACATTGAGGTTCGGCCCTCTAAGGCCTGTTGGCTTTATAAACCCATTAGACGGAAAACGTCCCTATGCCGTTGTTCAATTGAGGCAAGATAATGCTGAGAATACATTATACAACCTTGTAGGTTTCCAAACCAGGTTAAAATGGGGCGAGCAAAAACGGGTATTTAGATTAATCCCCGGCCTTGAAAATGCGGAATTTGTAAGATATGGCGTAATGCATAAAAATACCTATATAAATTCTCCCAAGCTGTTAAGCAATACATATAGATTAAGAAACAGGGAAAACATATTTTTTGCCGGTCAAATAACCGGTGTGGAAGGTTATGTTGAATCGGCATCTTCAGGATTGGTAGCAGGCATAAATGCCGCTCTTCTTTTCAAAGGGAAGAGTGAACTTGCATTTCCTCCCACAACTGCTATTGGGGCATTGAGCAATTACATCTCGAATGAAAATCATGTCAATTTCCAGCCCATGAACATAAATTTCGGCATAATTCAAGGGCTTGACCATCCTGTCAAGAATAAAAAGGAAAGAAATCAGCAAATTTCGAACCGGGCACTGGAAATTATCAGCCAAATAAAACTAAAAAAAATGTAGAAATTTTAAGGAATTTTATAAATCCTGTTGTATTATTAAAAATCTTATGTTAATATATAACATAAGAATATGAATAATTTTACATATTTGTAAAAAGCAACAAATTGTTGCTGTCAAACTGTGAAGAGGTGATGGGGATTGCTAAATAGAATATTTGATAATACAAAACTATCCGAAAAGGCGCTTGATGCGGCATGGCTGAGGAACAGTACAATAACTCAGAATATTTCGAATATTGATACTCCTGGTTATAAGAGGAAGACCGTGAAGTTTGAAGAGGTGTTGAATAAATATACCGAGAGCGGTTTTAAAGGTTTAAAAACACATGAAAAACACATTAATATAGGAAGAGATAGTAACATTGATAACATTAAGATCAGGGTGGAAACTGATAATCAAAACCTAAGCTCAAGGCTTGACGGGAACAATGTGGATATAGATACTGAAATGGCTTCTATGGCTAAAAATACAATAAAATACTATACCCTTGTTCAAACCATTAGTGCAAGTTTAAAAAGAATGAAAACAGTTATAAACGGAAGGGAGTAGGTAAAGTATGGGTTACTTTGATGCATTGGATGCTGCTGCATCAGGTATGTCAGCCCAGAGGCTGAGAATGGATGTAATATCGCAGAATATTGCCAATATAAATACTACAAGGACTGAAAACGGAACTCCGTATAGGAGAAAAGTGGTAGTTTTTGAAACAAGGGGAAGCAAGAAGCCTTTTTCACAGCTTTTGTCCGAAGCCAGCAGGAGAAAGTATCCTCAAATTGCAAGCGGAGTAAGAGTAACAAGGATAGTTGAAGACCAATCCCCCTATAAACTTGTATATGACCCTGGACATCCGGATGCCAATGAAGAAGGCTATGTTGAAATGCCAAATGTGGACGTGGTTGCTGAAATGATAAATATGATATCCGCTTCCAGGTCGTATGAAGCCAATATAACATCAATTAATACAACAAAAAGCATGGCCCTGAAGGCCCTGGATATAGGTAAGTAAGCTTTAAACAAGTAGGTAAGTTTATGGTACATAGCAATGGTAATAAAGTGTAAAAGGCCTGTAAAGTTAAATTCAATAAATAGGATAAGAGTAAGACAGTCAGGTAAAGAACAATAACATATCTGGAGAAAGGAATGTATAAGATGAATACTTTTGGCATAACTAATTCCATACTTAATCCTCAGCTTTTTAATACGGTTAATGACGCAAACAGCAATAAAGATATTTCCAGATCTTTTGCAGATTATATAAATGAAGCACTTCAGAATACAAATAACCTGATCTTGCAGGCAGACAGATTAAGCAATGAATTTGCTGCAGGACGGATAGATGATATACATAAGGTAGTTCTGGCGATTGAAAAAGCAGACATTGCCCTTCAGTTCACATTGCAGGTAAGGAATAAAATTCTTGATGCTTATAATGAGATTATGAGAATGCAAATATGATGAGAAGGTGTTATCTTAGTTATGCTTGAGTTTTTTTCGAATTTATTAAAACAAATAAAAGAGTTTTGGCAAAAACTTGATAAATCGCAAAGAACCCACATATACATAACTTCTGCCATTGTTGTGATTGCTGTTACTATTGCTATCATTGTATTGACAAGGCCTTCATATTCAGTTCTTGTTAGCAATGTGAATCAAAAAGAAATAGGTGAAATGAGCTCAATACTAAGTGAGAATAACATATGGCATGAAATAACCGATAATGGGACAAGTATAAAGGTATATTCAAAAGACAACAGCAAAGCGCAAATTGTACTGGCTCAGGCAGGTTATCCTAAGGGTGGAATAACCTTTGAGGATGCCATAAGTATGATTGGTATAACAACCACTGAAAGTGATAAAAAACACATTTGGAAACAGCAGCAGGCAAGCGAAATAGCCAAAAAGCTTATGACACTTGATGTTATTGAATATGCCGAAGTTAGTCTTGCCCTGCCTGAAGAAAAGGTGTTTTTAACTTCTAATGAAAAGGAATATCTTCCTACTGCATATGTAATGGTTAAGCCTAAAACCACTCTTACCCAGGAACAGGTTAAGGCCATAGTTATGATGGTATCAAAAAGCGTGGAAAAGCTTGAACCGGAGAATATAACCGTTGTTGACAACAACCTTAACCTGCTAAATGACTACAGCGAGGAAGATAATATAACCGCAATAACAAAGCAGGAAGAATTGCGCTTGCAAAAGGCAAGGGAACTTGAGGAAAAAGTATATAAATACTTTAATGTAGGTGGTGGATTTGACAGTTTTGATACGTTAAGGGTAGTAGCTAACCCGTACCTGGATTTTGACACCTTGAAAACCCAGTCCAAACTTATATCAAATCCATCAGGTATGGACGGAGGTGCCCTTATCAGCAGGGAAGAAATAACAGAGAAATCAAGCGGTGTCGAAGAGGGGGGAGTACCGGGTACAGATACCAATCCCGGAGAAACAACTGCTCCAATCTATTTGCTTGGGAATCAAGGAACTTCTAATTATGACTACAGGGAGAGAAGGGAAAATTATATATATGATGAAACGGTACAGGAACAGGAAAAGGCCCTTGGTTACCTGGTACCTGAGAGATCAAGTATGGCAATCTCCTTGTGGTATGGAAAAAGAGTGCTTGATGACAGCAAGCTTTCAGATGATCTAATAAACCAAATAAAACTGGCAGCTAGTGCTGCTACCGGAATTCCTGTGGAGAATATTACGGTAAACAAGTATAAGATGGCTCCGGCAGAAATTGTTCAAAAGAGTACTGCTGACAGAATAAAAGAGCTGGTTAACGAGTATGGCTTGTTTATGATTTTACTGCTTATGATTGCCGTAATGACTGCCTCTGTCCTTAGTATGAGGAAAAAATCAGAATCCCTGGAGGTGGCAGCCGTGGAGTCAGCTGCTTCATTATCAGATATTATGGAACCTGAATACGAGGAAGTTATACCAGAACCTGTGAAGAGAGTATCACTTGAAGAAAAATCCGGAATAGCAAAAGAAATTGACAGAATAATAAAAGAGAAACCAGAGGCTGTGGCACAATTATTGCGGACCTGGCTTTCTGAAGATTTGGATTCTTAATTGGAGGTATGTATATGGCTAGAGCATCCTACAGAGAACGTTCCGGTAAAGAAAAAGCTGCTATGCTGCTAATATCGCTTGGACCTGAAAGGTCTTCTGAAATATTCAAGTATTTGAAGGAAGATGAAATAGAAGAACTTACCCTTGAAATAGCTAATATAAAATATATCACTCCTGAAGAAAGGGAAAAGGTGCAGGAAGAGTTTTACCAGATATGCCTTGCCCAGGAATACATTGCCCAAGGCGGAATTGAATATGCAAAGGAAGTACTGGAAAAAGCAGTGGGAAGCCAGAAAGCCATTGAAATAATAAACAGGCTCACGGCGTCTTTACAGGTAAGGCCTTTTGATTTTGTAAGAAAAGCTGATCCGTCGCAATTGATTAATTTTCTTCAAAAAGAACATCCACAGGTGATAGCACTGGTACTTGCTTATCTTCATCCGCAGCAGGCTGCTGCGGTATTATGCTCATTGCCTAAAGAGATACAGGTTGATGTTGTCCGAAGAGTGGCACAAATGGACAGAACATCTCCTGATGTCATAAAAGAGGTTGAAAGAATACTGGAAAAGAACCTCTCGTCTCTTGTATACGAAAATTATACAGTTGCAGGCGGAATTCAAACAACTGTTGATATATTAAACAGCGTGGACAGGGGTACTGAAAAATATATCATGGAAACCCTGGAAATGGAAAATATAGAGCTTGCGGAAGAAATTAAGAAGAGGATGTTTGTATTTGAAGATATACTTACTCTCGATAACCGTTCAATTCAAAGGTTTATTCGTGAAATTGACAACAGCCAGCTTGCGATTGCATTGAAAGGCGCAACTGAAGATGTGAAGAGGGTCATCTTTGCCAATATGTCCAAGCGAATGGCCGAGATGATAAAGGAAGACATGGAGTTTATGGGACCTGTACGGCTTAAAGATGTTGAAGAAGCCCAGCAGAATATTGTTAATGTTATTCGCAGGCTTGAAGATGCCGGAGAAATCGTTATATCCCGCGGAAGGGGTGACGAGGTAGTTGTATAGCGGAGTTATTAAAAACTATAAGGTATATGTTGGAACTCCTTTTGATATAAAAACCACATTTACATCTAACGAGTCAGAAAATATACAGAAAAAGGATACAGACTATGTAGTTGAAAATAATGATTATTCATGCGAAGGGCCCGAGAACCTGGTTGTAAATGATGAAAAGAGTGAATATAGTGAGAACTCCGTATCTGTTGATGAAATATTAATCCAGGCGAAAAGTGAGGCAAGCATTATTATAAAAGAAGCTGAAGATGAAGCACGTAGGATACTTGAAAAAGTCAAGGAAGAAGCCAGGAAAAGCGCTGAAGAAATTGAACAGGCAAAAATCAAGGGCTACAATGATGCTTATAATGAAGCAAAGGCAAAATATATGAGCCTGGTGGCAGAAATGGAAACCATAAAGAGTAAAGTTATTGAAGAATATAATAAAATGCTCGAAAATGCAGAAGCGGAAGTTGTGGAAATAATCCTGGATATCAGCAGGAAAGTTTTGCAATCCGAGATTACACAGAACAAGGATTATATCTTTAACCTGGTTCGTGAGGCAATTAATGGGTGCACGCATAAAGAGGATTTGATATTAAGAGTTTCGCCGGAGGAGTATGACTATATTACTCAGAAGAGGGAAGTGCTTGATTCAATATTCAGCTCATCCGAAAAAATGGAAATAATAAAAGACTCTTCCTTAAAGGAAGGAGATTGTATTATAGAAACGCCATACGGTTCTGTTGAAACCGGTGTACAGCTAAAGCTAAGTAAAATTGAGGAAACGTTTTTGGGGTTGTTAAATACTGGGAGTGAAGCAATGTCGTATCTGGAAGACAGGGAAGAAAAAGATATAACTAATATAAGGGAGGAACAGTAATTTGCCTTCTATAGAACTAAAAAAGTACAGGGATATGCTGGATAGAACAAACCTGGTTTTGTATACCGGAAAGGTTTCAAGGGTAATTGGTCTAACCATAGAATCAAAGGGGCCCGAGGCAAATATCGGAGAACTTTGCCGTATATATACAGGAAGGGATAATAAGGATATTTTAGCAGAAGTAGTTGGCTTCAGGGATAGCAATGTACTGCTGATGCCTCTTGGGGATATGCAGGGTGTCAGATCCGGAAGCTTGGTAATTGCCGAAAGAAAGAGTATTCAGGTAAATGTGGGAAATCATCTGATCGGAAGAGTAATAGACGGTCTTGGAAATCCTATAGACGGGAAGCCAATAGTTGGGAAGGGTGAGTATTACCCTATAAATAATTTCTCCCCCAATCCTTTGAAGAGGGCAAGAATAAAAGAACCCATGCCTTTGGGAATTAAGGCCATAGACGGATTATTAACAGTAGGTAAGGGCCAGAGAATCGGCATATTTGCAGGAAGCGGTGTAGGTAAAAGTACTTTGATTGGTATGATTGCCAGAAACACCAAGGCAGAATTAAATGTAATAGCGCTGATAGGAGAAAGGGGAAGGGAAGTAAGGGAATTTATTGAGAAGGACCTTGGTGAGGAGGGACTAAAACGTTCCGTTGTGGTGGTGGCCACGTCGGATCAGCCGGCACTGGTGAGAATTAAGGCGGCTTTTCTTGCCACTGCCGTTGCAGAATACTTTAGGGATCAGGGAAAACATGTATTGCTTATGATGGATTCCTTAACCCGTTTTGCCATGGCTCAGAGAGAAGTAGGGCTTGCAATTGGAGAACCTCCCGTGTCCAAGGGATATACACCGTCCGTATTCAGTGTAATGCCCAAGCTGCTTGAAAGGGCAGGTACATCGGATAAAGGTTCAATTACAGGTTTATATACAGTCCTGGTGGATGGTGACGATTTTACGGAGCCTGTTACGGACACGGCAAGGGGTATACTGGATGGTCATATTGTATTATCAAGGGCACTGGCCCACAGGAATCATTATCCTGCAATTGATGTGCTGGCAAGCGTAAGCAGGGTAATGTCCGATATAGTTACTAAGGAACACAAGAAGACGGCGGCTGAAATAAAAAAGGTAATGGCAATATACAGGGATGCGGAAGACCTCATAAACATCGGGGCTTATGTTAAGGGCAGCAATGAAAAAATAGATTATGCCATTGATTCAATAAACAGCATAAATTCTTTTTTAACGCAGGAAACAAATGAGAATTTCCAATTTGATGAAGTGCTTGAGTTAATGTATGGGGTGTTAAAGTAATGGCGAAATTCAAATACCGCTTGCAGCCGCTATTGAACATAAAAATTCAAAAAGAGGATTTGATAAAGATTAAGCTTGCAAATGAGCTTAAAAAGCTCGAAACGGAGACGGCAAAATTAAATTTTCTTATAGAGAAAAACAATGCTTTAATAAATGATTATAAAAAGTCACTTGCGAAAGGATTGCATGTAAGCAAAATACAGGAATACAATGTTTATTTTTCCATAATGGACAGAAAGATTGAGGAGCAAAGGTTATACATAAATATTATTAGAAAAAATGTCGATAAAATACGTGACGAGCTGATAAAAATTTCTCAGGAAAGAAAAATGCTTGAGAAATTAAAGGCCAAGAAGCTGGAAGAACTGAGAATATCAATGCTAAGAGACGAACAGAAACTAATTGACGAATTAGTGAGCTATAAAGAGAATCTCAAGCTGGCGGGTGAAATATAGTGGTGGAAAGACTAAAACAACAGAAGAGCAGAAGCAAAGGCTTTAGTATAAAGAATGCTAAAAAAGAAAATGGAACTGCCGAGGAGGGCAGCAAACTAAACAATATAATATTTGGAATTGTCGCCTTTTTAACTGCAATAATAATTATGGCCGGTATATTACTGGGGGCTTTTTATTTACTCGTACATAATAATTTTAACGGCATTGCGGACAGGTATCGGAAAGATATACAGAACATGAAACTTTTAAGATGGGTATTACCTGAACCGCCTGATCATGATGATCCGGAATACCTCGCTGATGATGAAATTAGGCGCAGGTATAAGGTGATAAAAGAAGAAAGGGACCAATTGAAAAAAGAACTGGAAGAGGCTCAAAAGCTTGTAAGCGAACTTCAAATATATAAAGAAGGTTATGAAAAATTGGTTCAGGAAAACCAGGAAATGGAGAGTAAGTTGTTGGAGGAAAAAAACGAATTGGAAAAGAAAAGGGAAGAAATACAGGAATTGGCGGCTAAAGGGGATACAAACGGGTTCAAGAATTATTACAAGCAAATGAATGCGGAGCTGGCAGAGAAAATTTACAGGGAAATAATGCTTGAAGAAAAAAACGAGGCAGACATGAAGAAAATCGTTAAGATATACGAAAGCATGGATGAAGCGGCAGCCGCTAAGATATTTAACGATTTGGGAGAGCAGAACATTGACATGATAGTGGATATTCTTCTCAGGTTGCAGGTAGATAAGGCATCAGCAATACTGGGTGAAATGGATTCAGCTTTTGCCTCGAAAGTTACTAAAAAGATGGCGGAAAATTTATATTAATCTTATTTATCATTAAATTAATATTAAATTAACTTATTAAAAAGTTTATATTATTATATCATTTATATATTAAGATGTTCATGTTGAAAGAATTATATTGAAAGGAGGTGAGAAGGTATGTATGCAGGAGGATATATGGCCGTTATATCTACAAATGGCGTAAATACCGACCGGCAGGTCAGAACAAACTCGCAGAAGAGTCAGGGAACATCATTTGCAGAAATATTCAAGGTCGCAGAAAATAAAGCCAGGGAATTAAAAACCGTAGAAAATAATACTATAGAGAATAAAACCGTAAGGAATAAAGAAACCAAAAAAGATAATGCTGTCAATGAAGAAAGCAATGTAATCAATGTAAAGGAAAGAAAAAGCAAAACCGAAGCAGATAAGGAAAAAGAAACACGTACCGTAGATGAAGAAAAAATTAATGACCTTCTTGCAGCTATAATGAGTTTTCTGCAAATTGCAGGCAGCATGCAAGCAAAAAGTGATGCTAACACTGTAGGAGAAGATGCAGCAGAAAATGCGCCTGTTCTGCTTGTAGCCGGGAATACGGAACTTGCCAATGCTGAAAAGGAATTGCTGGCTCTGATTAAGACAATAGAGGATCTGACAGGCATAAAACTTGCGGATAATATAGAGGGCAGAGCCATAACAGGGCTGGACGTTACTGAACTAATTGCAAGACTAAAACTTTGGCTGGAGCAATATGCTGAAACGGAGAATTTGCCCGATGGTATCCGGGAACATTTAGCAAAAATCGATTCACTAATGGAAGAACAAACCTTAAATGTGACAGTGCAGGATGAATTAAAGGAAGAGATAAATCTTGACGGAGAAGAATTGAACCCGGTGATTGAAAAGATGGAAAACAGCCATGATGTAAAACATGGGCAGGGCTCAGAATCCGAAAAGGCAAGAGATATCGATGAAGCAAAGATTTTTCAGGTAAGTGTTCAAGGGAACAGGGATACAGAAGCCGGTATTGAGGATATTTTTACAGAAGATGTTGCTAATATTAGTAATAATCAGGATGATAATTACAACCTGATTTTCAATGCCCATATACCGGGAAATGCAAATAATATAAACGAGGTATTTAACCCGACTGTTCCTTTGGCCGAGAACAAGGTACTGGATAACGATATTATCTTCAGCATAGTGGATAAAGCAAAAGTGCTTGTAACAGAAAATCAATCAGAAATAGTAGTGGATTTAAAGCCTGATGTGCTGGGAAAAGTTGTACTAAAAATAGTGGCTGAAAATGACTATGTGACTGCAAAAATCATTACTGAAAATTACAGAGTAAAAGACATAATTGAGACTAATTTCCAGATGCTGAAGGACTCCTTGGAAAAGCAGGGTATTGTTGTAAATGACATAAACGTATCTGTAGGCAACAGCGACAGCAGGGGCAGATCCTTCGAGAACAGGGGTAAGGGATGGTCTAACGGAAAGGCAGTAACAGGCTTAAGTAATTCAATAAATAATGCACCATCATTAAAATACAGCCCTGCAGAGCAGCAGTATGAATATTTTGACAGTCCGTACATGAATGCCTGGTCTTACAGCACTATAAATTATAAGGTATGAAAGGAGTGAGAGGATGGAAGTTTATTCAGTACAAAACACTGCCAGCAGCAGTTTAAGCAATAGTACAAGGAAAACCAACGGTGAACTTGGGAAAAACGATTTTCTGAACCTCCTTGTAACCCAGCTTAAATACCAGGACCCTTTAAATCCTGTGGAAGACAAGGAGTTTATCGCCCAAATGGCCCAGTTCACCACCCTGGAACAGATGTACAACCTGAATAGCAGTATTTCATCAATGAAGGCATTCTCCCTCATTGGAAGCAAGGTGACTGCTGAAATAGTGGATGAAACAACGGGAGAAGTAAAAACGGTAACAGGTAAAGTTGAAAGCGTAAAGATAAGCGGAAGCAATACAATCCTTGTTGTAAACGGAAAAGATGTTCCAATAGACAAAGTATCTTACGTAGAAAATTCATATCAGGTAAGTTACGGAGAATATTTGCTGGAGCAGATTTTGACCAAGCTGGAACAGCTGCAAAAAAGATTGGCTGACTATACAGGAGGCAATAATGACAAAGCTGAACCGGAATTTGCTGAAGCTGGAGAACAATTATCGCCTGGAAACCATGAGGTTAATGAGGTGTGAGTACTATGGTAACTGGAAACGGATATTTAAACAATTACCTGAATAGCAGCATTAAAAATGTTATCAGCAATACTGGTAAGGTTCCTGCCATTGATAAAAACGTACCACAAGCTTCACTAAATACTGGCAGCAAGGTAAATGCCGAGTTCGGTGATATTTTAAACAACAAGATAGCTGAAAAAACGCTTTTGTTCTCAAAACATGCGGAATTAAGGCTGCAATCCAGAAACATAAATTTATCTTCGTCGCAAATGAAAAGAATTATAGAAGGTGTTAACAAGGCAGGAACAAAAGGAGTAAAGGATTCTCTCATATTGCTGGATGACATTGCCCTTATAGTCAACATAAAAAACAGGACTGTAATAACCGCTGCAAGCAAAAATGAATTGAAAGAAAATGTTTTTACCAATATTGACGGAGCGGTAATTGTTTAACAAGAAGTAATTATTAAAAAGCAAATCAATCAAAACTAAAACGGCTGGACCTCTTTAGAGGGAGCCGCCTATTCCGGAATGACGGAAGGAATAGAATTTTAAGGGAGGTCAATTAACTATGATGAGGTCTATGTATGCTTGCGTGTCAGGATTGAGTGCGCATCAGACCAAAATGGACGTAATAGGAAATAATATTGCTAATGTAAACACAATAGCATATAAATCGAGCAGGGCTACTTTCCAGGAAGTATTCAGCCAGACGCTGAGAGGTGCAAGTGCTCCCGATACTGCCCTTGGCAGAGGCGGAACCAACCCAATGCAGGTAGGATTGGGAATTAATGTTGGTTCGATAGATACAATAACAACAAGAGGCGGATATCAAAGGACAGATAATCCAACTGACCTTTATATAGACGGTGATGGCTTCTTTATTGTAAAGGCTTCCAACTCGGATACTTATAAGTTTACAAGGGCAGGTAATTTCACTTACGATGAACTTGGCAACCTTGTAACGGGAAGCGGCTATTGTGTATACGGTTGGCTTGATTATGAAGTGGATGGCAATGGTAACTATGTTTTTGATACAAATAAGCCTGTAGAGGCAATAAATCTGTACTTTGACAATTATAACGGAAATAAGCAGATAATTGCAGCAAAAGCTACTGAAAATATTTCATTAGCCGGAAACCTGGATGCAACAAACAGCGTAGTTGGAGATACAGACCCTGCCCAGGTGTTTGTGCCGGTAAACGTGTATGATTCCCTTGGAAATAGGTATGAAATAACCATTGAATTCAAGAAAATAGCCGCGACAGGAGGAGAAACAACCTGGAGCTGGTCCATACCCAACGGAAATTTAGCAGCGGGAGGGGCATCAGGAACCATCAGATTCGGTGCTGACGGTAGAATTATTAAAAATGCAGGCGAAGATAAGGTCACTGCAACCGTTACCCTGCAGCCTAACGACAGTATTGGATCACGAGATTTTGATGTTGTAATTGACTTTACCAATATTACAATGTTTGCCGGATCCGATGAAAATTCCGTGGACGCCAAGATCGTTGACGGTTATCCTTCAGGTAGCCTTGTTTCCTTCAGTATCGGTTCTGACGGAATAATCATGGGAGTATACAGCAACGGAAAACAACTGCCGTTAGGGCTCATTGCCATTGCTAAATTTGACAACCCTGCAGGTCTTCAGAGGGCAGGAGATAACATGTATGTTGCAACTGCCAACTCGGGTGATTTCAGCAATGGTTTAAAACCTGGTATGTCAGGTGCCGGAACGCTTATGGCAGGAGTATTGGAAATGTCCAATGTTGACCTGGCAAAGGAGTTTACCGAGATGATAGTAACACAGAGAGGTTTTCAGGCTAACAGCAGGACATTAACGGCTGTTGATGAAATGTTGCAGGAACTTGTAAATATGAAGAGATAATTGGGATTAATCTTACTGTGAGAAATAAGAAGCGGGATTTTATACTCGTGAACGTAAGGCTTCTTATTTCTCACGCAATAAAATTAATTTTTTACATATGTAATACTTTACATGGTACTTTACATAATACTTTATATTCATACATTATTTAATAAACTGATTATAAATTATATCAAAGAGGTAATATTATGGTAGAATTAACAAGATTAAACAACACATCCTTTGTATTGAACTGTGACTTGATTGAAACCATAGAAATGAGACCTGATACGACAATATTTACTGTCAGCGGCAGAATGTACATAGTCAAGGAGACAGTTGATGAAATTGTCGATAAGGTGATAAAATATAAAAGCAGAATATTGAATGAAAAAATTGGAATTTGACGAAACAGCCATAGTTTTACTATAAATGTTAGGGGGCATTAGCCAAATGAATAAGGGAAGTTTTATTGTGTTAATAGTAATTGTCGCAATGCTCACGGTATCAGTAGCCATGTTGGC
>Ga0134092_1000009_pt1 | contig 156482 bp, 143 predicted proteins | sample 3_6taG_FD_94454 | JGI IMG/M metagenome (GOLD analysis project Ga0134092, IMG submission 94454) | Switchgrass degrading microbial communities from high solid loading bioreactors in New Hampshire, USA - 3_6_20_6_A3 metaG | ecosystem: Engineered > Bioreactor > Semi-continuous > Anaerobic >... | reverse complement strand
TGTAAAATATTTTCTTTGTGCATAAAAATATTTTATCATAAATCCTAAACTCATGGAGTCTAGGATTTATTTTTTTGCACAAAAAGGGACTGTGCACTAATTATTAGTGCGACAGCCCCTTTTAACTATATTATTTAAGTAATTGAACTATTTCTTCAAGCTTTTTACCACCAAAGTAAACTTTCTCATCATTTATTATTAATGCTGGAACACTCATTATTTTATGTTTATCCTTTATATCCTTAAAGTTTGATAAATCTAACATTTCTGTTTCAATGTTAGGGTTTTCTATAGCTATTCTTTGAGCTGCCATTACTACATCAGGGCAAACATGGCATGAAAGAGATACCCCAACTTTAATGTTAATTTTTTTATCAATTGACCTAATTTCATTTAGTAACTTTTCATCTATTGCTTGACCAGGACCAGCTAAATTATAAATTGCAATTATAAATGAATTTAATTCATGTCCTCCAGGAACTCCATGGAATTTCACTCCACTATAATTATTATCTTTATCTAGTAATGCTGCTACTGGATATTTATCTGCATTGATCTTAGCTTCCATTTCAGGATTTTCTCCCTTTTTATAAATTATTGCAGAAACTTTATCACTTAAGTCTGATATATCTAGAACTAGATCTCTTAATTCAATTGATTTTTTATTACTTTCATCCACTATTGAAACTAGGGAAATATTATTTTCTATCTTAGATAAAATAGCTTTTAATTGATTTCTTAATGCATCATTTAATAAATTGCTTTTTCCTGCTAAAGCTTTATTATCTATATTAACTTCTTCCTTCTTACTTTCTACTAGATTTTCCTCTGCCTCTTCTTCAACTATTCCAAGTCTTTCTTTTTCGGCAGTAATATATCTTTCAGCATCTGTTGCTGCAATGGCACCATCTGCCACTGCTGTTACTACTTGTCTTAATAACTTAGGTCTTAAATCGCCGGCAGCATACACACCTTTAATATTAGTTTGCATATTTTCATTAGTTATAATATATCCGTATTGATCCATTTCTACTTTGCCTTTAAATATCTTTGTTTGTGGTTCATAGCCAACAAATACAAATATACCAAAAGTTCCATCTTCTTTAGGAGGGAAATATTCTGAAGTTTCTTTAGTAACATTATTAATTAATTTCACAGATCTTAAAAGATCATCTCCAACTGCTTCTACAACTTCAGTATTAAATCTTATTTCTATCTTTTTATTAGCTTTTACCTTATCACCTATAGATTTTGCACAAGTAAAGTCTGGTTCTCTCGCAATTATAATAACTTTTTTAGCAAATCTAGTTAAAAACATAGCTTCTTCTGCTGCAGCAAAACCCGCTCCTATTACAAGAACTTCTAAATCCTTAAAAAATTCTCCGTCACAAGTTGCACAATAAGCAACCCCTCTACCACCATATTCAATTTCCCCTGGAAAACCTAATTTTCTTGGTGAAGCACCAGTAGCTATAATTACAGCTCTGCTTTGAATCTCTCCCTTATTTGTTTTAATTACCTTTACATCAGCAGTAAAATCAACGTCAATTACATCAGCTGTTTGAAACTTTACTCCAAAATTTTCAGCTTGAGTTCTCATAGCTGCTGTTAAATTAGGTCCAGTAGATTTTATAATACCAGGATAGTTTACAATTTCAGCTGTACTATTTATTTGACCACCAGTATGTTCCTTTTCAATTATTAAAGTTTTAAGCTTGGCTCTGCCTGCATATATACCTGCCGATAATCCTGCAGGTCCTCCACCTATTATAACCAAATCATATATCTTATTCATAAATTTCTCCTTTACTCCTAACAATATTATTAACTAATAATTATTATCCATTGCTATTTTTAAAAAAATAGCGAGTTTCCTCGCTATCTTTTGATTTATGTTTTTATATTATAACTTACCAACTAGGTCTAAACTTGGTACTAGAGTTTCTTCACCTGGTGTCCAGTTAGCTGGGCAAACTTGATCACCATGTTCTGCTACAAATTGAGCTGCTTGAACTTTTCTTAATAATTCTTCAGCATTTCTTCCGATGCCGTTTTGATGAACTTCGTAAGCTTGGATTTCTCCTTCTGGGTTAACTATGAATGTTCCTCTTAAAGCTAATCCTTCTTCTTCTATAAGAACATCAAACATTCTTGCTAATCTTCCAGTTGGATCTCCTAACATTGGATATTTAATTTTTGCAATTGTTTCACTTGCATCAGCCCATGCTTTATGAACAAAATGAGTATCTTCTGAAACTGAATATATTTCAGCACCAATCTTTTGGAATTCTTCATAGTGATCAGCTAAATCTCCTAATTCTGTTGGGCAAACAAATGTAAAATCAGCTGGATAGAAGAAGAATATTGACCATTTACCTAAAACATCTTCCTTTGTTACTTCCTTAAAGCTACCATTGTGATAAGCTTGAACTTTAAAATCTTCGATTTTCTTTCCTATTAATGACATAAAATTTCCTCCTTAATTATTAACAATTATTACTATGTATTAATAATAATTATTATTTAATAAAAAGTCAATATCTTTTCTAAAAATAATTGATAAAAATTATCAATTATTTTTACAACAATTGCTAATATTAAGTTATTTTTCTATAAAAAAAGAAGCTGCTAAGCTAACTCCCTTTTCTTATAAACTTATTCTTAATATCTTTTAATTGTTTCTTTGCTTTGGCTAACTATTTCTGTTTTACTAATTCGACATTCTAATAAAAAACTAGACTTTAATGTTTTTTAAGAAAAATATCATGTAGGAAAAACAAATTGGACAATTACTGCTATTCTAGTAATAACTTTTTGTATTATAAAGTTTTTTATTTTCAATGGATTTAAAGTCCTAATGGAATTTCAGCAATTTGGATGGCTGAAATTTATTTTTCAACATATTTATTATCTTTTTGAAATTTCACTTGTAACACTTGCCCTAGTATTTTCCCAAAAAGCTGAAGAACTATGATTTAATAATAGAATTCCTTGGGGCGCTATTTCATTAGTATAACATGGGATTATCTCACGTATTTACCCAAGGAAACTTATTAGTGGGATTATATTGTTGCTTACTTGGTCTTCTATTCGGAACTGTATATCTTTTAGTAAAGAAAAATATTTATGTTGCTTATTTTCTAATCTTTTTGATGTTTATATTGTAAAAAAGCTTGAAATCCCAAAACCTCAAGCTTTTCTACTATAACTGAAATCTGAAACTTGAAAACTGAAAACTGTATTCCGCTCCACACTGAGTTTTAGATTTTGTTTCTATCGCTTTTCTTCTTAAGCAACATATCCGTATTTAAGGTATTTTTCTCAACCTTTGATTTTTTCTCTGTCTTTTTATTCTTAGCAGGCTTCTTCTCTTCCTTTACCTTTTTACTATATTTTTCTTTAACCTCTTCTGTTACAAGAACCTTATCTTTAAGATTGCTTTCATATATTTTTTCTGATTTTTCTTTTTTCACTTTTATATTTTCTTTTCTTTTATTATCCTTATTTATTGTTTTTTTACCTTTAAGCTTTTTAAATAATACTCCAATGTCTAAGTTTAATCTTCTATAGGCTATATCTAACATAAATAGGAATATAGCTATTAATAATAAAGGAGTTGTTAGATTTATATCTTTATAATGTTTTTCTAACTTTCCTGTAAAAACTTCTTCTGGTGAATTTATAAAGGATCCATTTGTATCTTCTACTACTGCATCTAATTTATTTGCATTTAAATTAAACTTGTATTCATCAGAATACTGCATTGCAAATCCACCCTTATAGTTGCTTTTTACTTCTCCATTAAGTTCTTCTCTTATATTAAAGTTATAAAAACCTATTGTTTCTAAAGGTATTTCTGCAGAATATTTTCCCGGCTCAACTTGAGTTAATTCAAATTCTCCTTCCTCTCCATTCTCTCCATTATATATTCCTATAACTCTTCCATCTTTATCTACATTATCATTATAAAATTCTACAACAGCCTTATTGCCTTCTTGATATATATTTAAAGTACCTTCACCCTCATATTTAGGTATTGTATAATAAACCATGTTTTTTATAAGCTGTGGACCATATTCCCAGGTTAAATAATTTCTACTCCACTGTCCATTTATATCAGAAGTAAAACTTACTGTTCTTCCAATACCATATTCCATAGCAGCTAGAACGGGTTCATCATGGTTAGAGCTTAAAATTTCAACAGCATTTTCTTTAATGGAAGTGCCTATATATCCAAGTAAACTTGGTATTCCCTCTGAAGTTTTAACTCCTGATAGAATCTCATGAGCACTTAATATTTTGGGAGTAAATTCTTCGTTTATTATATAAGTTCCAGCTGATAATAAAACTTCCTTTGCAAATATTCTTGGAATATCAGTATATATATCTGTATAATAGCTTCTTCCCTTTCCTATAGAAGCTAAATTATTTAAAAGCTCTGCATTTGCACCTTCTCCAACTGCCACTGTTGATAAGGTAATGTTATCACTATTAAACTTATTTAGTAAATCATAATAATTATCTAAGTTATATCCATCTTGACCGTCTGTTAATAATATTGTATGTTTTATTTTAGCTGAGCTTTGACTCTGAATATTATAGCCCTCTTCTAAAGCTGGATATATTGAAGTTCCTCCCCTTATCTGAATACCCGAAATTAGTCCTTCAACTTCCTCCTTATTTGTAAGCTTTTGAAGGGGAACCACTATATCATAAGTATCATCAAAGGCAATTACTGAAATCTCATCTATTTCCCTTAAATTTTCTAAAGCTTTAATTGCAGCCTCTTTTGCTAAAGTAAGTTTACTTACTCCTCCACCTTCAGCAGACATACTTCCTGATTTGTCTATAATTAAGTTTATACTTATTGAAGGAACTTCATTTTTTCCCCTTTTATCCATATAAACTGGAAGAACTTTTTCTAAATTAGTATCTTTATATCCTCCAAGGGCATAGGCATCTTCTCCTCCAAAGCTAACAACTCCTCCACCATAATCCTTAACATAAGTTTCTAAATTATCTACAAATCCTTTTGCTAAATCATCTATATGAACATTGTTTAAAATTACAGTTTTATATTCTAAAAATTCGTTTAAAGTTGATGGAGCAGAAGCAGGTCCTATTTTCTTTACATTAGCTCCAGACCTTGTAAGTATCTCTTCTATGGCTTGAGAATCTCCATTTATTCCATTAATTAATAAAATATAAGGTTTATCAGTTACATTAGTAAAAGTTATTCCTTCGTTATTTACTTTTATTTGATCATCAGCTGCTTCTATTAATACTCTATAACTTTTGAAGCCTCCAGAATGTTGCTGATCCTTAAAAACAAAGGAATTTGTCCCCTTTTGTATTTTTACATTTTGTTCGCCAACTTTATTTCTTCCAGAAAATAAGGTTAATTTTGCATCTGTTACATAATTTGATTTTATATCTATAGAAACAGAAAATTCCTCTCCTACTGATATATTATCCGGAACAGATATATTATCTACGTAAACTTCATTTCCCTTCTTTTCAGAAATTTTATAAACCTTAAGATCTATATTTTCTTGATTTATAATTGGAATAGATTTTAAAATATCACCTTTATTTTCTTCTCCATCTGTTAATAAGACTATCCTTTTGGCACTACTCTTTTCAAAAATAGCTAAAGCACTTTCTATTGCATTTTCTATATTTGTAGCTGTAACTATTGGTCTTTCCCCAAGGGTCTCATAAATCTTTTTTCTGTTTAAGCCCTTATCTAATTTTGAATTATCTCCAAATAATATAACAGCTGATTTATTACCCTTTGGTATATTTTCTATTGCCTGGGAAATAAAATCTTTTCCTGCCTCTTCAAAGCCCTCTACACTTTCAGAAAGATCAAGTAAAAATACCGTTGATATATTTCTCCCTTTTATGCTTAAAGTTATTTCTCCAAAAGCTAAAATTAACAATATAAAAATTACAATTCTACTAATAAGAACTTTAAATTCATTTTTTGAAAAGGGTCTATATTTTTTATAATTATAGTAAATAAAGGCAAAAATAATTGGTATTAATATTAAAAAGTACAAATTTCCTATTTCTATCTTCATTTTATTGCCTCCTAATTACCTTTCTTATACATAGACCACTCTAAAGCTACTATACCAATTGCCATTAAAATAAATATTGGACTTAAATTAAATCCTTTTTTAAGCTCAATTTCTTTAATCTTATTATTCATTTCACCAATACTTCCTTTACTGGTATCACTTTCGCTTTCAGATGGATAATTTATTGAAAATAGTTCTTTTTCTTTTTCACTTTCTATTTTATAAACACCAAGCTGCATTTTACCCTTTATTTCTTCTCCAGATTTTATTTCAAAAGTTTCCTTATTAGGAGTTATTACAGTCATTTCACTATTTAAATTGTTATTATTAACTATAATTTTTTCTCCATATTTATAATTACTCTTACCAGTCATTCCATTGGAAATTAAATTTTCTCCAAGTTCATAAATCAATATTGGAAATTCTTTTTTTAATACAAAATCACTATTATGAAGATCAAAGGATAAGGCTGCAATATTTCTATTATTTATAGTTCCTTTAAATCCAATTGATACTTCATCTACATTAATAAAACTTCTTCCATAGTAAGGCACATCAATTTCATTGTACTTTGCTAAAGTAAAGGTTACGGCCTCTAAATAATTAGATACTTCTCCCCTTACAGCTTTTGCTTCACTCCCTTGTCCCCCTTCTAATACTTTAAAATATTCATTAGAACTTGGATTAATAAACAATATACTTCCGCTGGAAGGCATTGTAGTAGGAGTTACATTATCAAATACATATAAATCATAATTATCACTGCTGCTTAAATTTGATAAACTGTTTGTTTTATAAACTTCAGAATTTCTAATATTGCTAAGAGCCCTTTCTAAAAATAAGTTTTGTTCTGTTACTAATAAAATTTTATTTAGTTTCTTATTTCCAAGAACATGATAATAAATATTATCTTCTTCTAATAAATCATGCCTTGAAAGCTCTCCCTTTAATACTTCATTATCTATTGCAGGAATATCAAAAGTTAAAGTTTTATTCTCCCCTACATTTAAGTTTAAAGTTTCAACTGCTATAAGCTTATCACCATCATATAAAGAAAAATCTCCTTCGTAAGCTTCACTTCCTCTATTAGTTACTGTTGCTATTACCTTTATTTTATCTTCTAAATATTTATGGGAAATATTATCGATAGATCCGTTTAAACCAGTATTACCTAAAGCTACTACTGTGCCATTTAAATCTCCCAAGGATATTTCCTTATCAGTAAATAAAATAACTTCATAATCTTCTTCTATGCTTTGACCAATTGCCTTTATAAAATTTATAGAATCGCTTATATCTCCTTGATAATAACTCTTTTCTATGCTTTCAATAGACTTTATTATTTTATCCTTGTTAATTTCCTCTTTTTGAAGAATTTTTGGACTGTTATCATAGCTTATTATAAAGGTATTAGTCTCTTCCTTTATAGAATTTATTAATTCCTTAGCTAATCTTTTTGCTTCTTCTAACCTTGTGCTATTACCGTATGTAATATTCATACTGGCAGTATTATCAATTACTAAAATAATATTCTTGTAACTCTTTCCTCCAAAGTTTAAAAAGGGCTTCATTAAAGAGAAAATCAAAGCTAAAATCGCTAATATTTGCAATAAGAGCATAATATTTTTTCTAAACTTTTCCCAAGGTGTATTAGCCCTTGTATTTTTATAAACTTCACTCCAAAGAAGAGTTGAAGAAAATACCTCTTCCCTATACTTCCTTTTTAAAATATAAAGCAGTATTAAAAGAGGAATTGTAATTAATAAAAATAAGGGCCAAAAAGCTGTAAATCCCATGAACTCCCTCCTAATACAATACTCTTTTCTTTGAAAGTTCACCTAATATAACTTCTTCAATTTCCATAGATGAATTTACACTAATAAACTTTCCATTATATTTTTTTACTAAATTTTCTATAGATTTTTTATATGAGTAAAGTGTTTTTTCGTATTCCTTAATTAAATTAGGAGTAAGACTTATTTTTATATTTTCATTTGTTTCAGAATCTATCAGGGTTATTTCACCATTTAGTTCCGGCTTTATTTCTTCAAGTGCTAAAACTTGTATTAAAATTATTTCCTGCTTTTTAAATGCTAGATATTTTAAAGCTTCTTCTAAGTCCTTTAATCCTAAATTATCGAGAAAATCGGATACTACAATAGACACTCCCTTATTTTTTATTGGTCTCTTTCTTATACTTTGAGTTAAGCTGGTTGTTCCATCAAAGCTTATATTTTCTAAATCTTTTATTATCCTTTGAAAGGCTCTGCTTCCTGAAACTTCTTTTAAGACTTGTATATTTCCACTATCTAAAAGATTAATATTTACCCTATCTAAATTATTTAAAGCCACGTAACTTAATGCTGCCACAATCTTTAGGGCCATATTTTTTTTATTTTCTTTCCCATAGTCCATAGATTTGCTTGTATCTAAGAAAAAATTAAATATTCCTTCCCTCTCCTCCATAAAAACTTTAATAAAGAATTTATCAAATCTTCCATAGGCATTCCAGTCTATTCTTCTAAAGTCATCTCCATGCATATATTCTCTGTAATCAGAAAATTCTACTGAAACTCCCTTTGCTTTTGATTTTCTACCACCTTGAGTTCCTGAGGACAATTTTAAATTAATACTTAAGTTAATTTTGTTTAATTTAGAAAAGAAATCTTCATTAAATATTCTTTCAGCCATGATTACACAACCTTTAACTCTTCTATGACTTTATCTATAATGTCATCTGTACTTAGATTTTCACTAATAGAATCAAAATTTAAAATAAGTCTATGTCTTAAAATAGGCTTTGCAAGAGTTTGTATATCTTCAAAAGCTACATTTAATCTTCCTTCCATAACAGCCCTTACCTTTGAAGCAGCAATTATTCCTTGTCCTGCTCTAGGACTTGCTCCTGCTTCCACATATTTTTTAACTATTTCTGGACTATCATCTAGCTCAGGATGAGTTGCTAAAATTAACTTTAATGCATATTCCTGTACTGAATCTGCTATTTTAACTTCCCTTATTATATTTCTTATTTTTAATATTTCTTCTCCTTCTAAAAGCTTTTCTATAATTGGTGTATTATTAGTTAAAGTTATATTCATAATTTCTTTAAGCTCTTCTAAATTTGGAAAATCTACATAAAGCTTGAATAGAAATCTATCTAACTGAGCTTCTGGAAGGGGATATGTCCCTTCCTGTTCAATAGGGTTTTGAGTTGCTAAAACCATAAAGGGTTTATCCATTTCGTAAGTTGTTTTGCCTACTGTTACTGTTTTTTCTCCCATAGCTTCAAGTAAGGCTGATTGAGTTTTAGGAGTTGCTCTATTTATTTCGTCAGCTAAAAGCAAGTTTGTAAAAACTGGCCCTCTTTCAAATTTAAATAGAGTATTATCTCCCTCTTTAACAATTATATTAGTACCTACTACATCAGCTGGCATTAAATCTGGCGTGAACTGTATTCTTGAGAACTTTAGATTTAAAACCTTAGCTATTGTTTTTACTAATTGAGTTTTACCCATACCAGGCATGCCTTCAAGCAAAACATTGCCATCAGAAAAAATAGCAATTAAAACATTTCTGATAATTTCTTTTTGTCCGATTATACCTTTACTTATTTCTTCTTCACATAATCTTATTTTTTCTGAAACTTCTAATATATCTTTTTCATTTATCGTCATAATTCCACCTTCTAATTTAACCCTTCAAAATAATTTTTTATTATATCCTTTAAACTTTCTGGAAGATTACTATTATTCGTTCCTTCTAAAGCACTATTTGTATAATCTCCAATTACTTTTTCATAATCTACTTTACTTCCATCTAAATTAAAACCATTTTTACTTTCAACAGTTTGAGAATTACCATTTTGATTTTTATTTCCAGTTAAATTTTCATCATTTCCGCCCTTTCTTCCTGGTATAAAAACCTTTTCCCCTGTCTTATTATCTATATCATTTTCCTTTCCTTCAGAACTTCCCATATTCCAGCCTTGGCCTCCACCAGAACCTTGCCCTGGTTGTTGTCCATTACCATTACCGTTGCCATTTCCATCTCCTTGGCCTTCACCATCTCCATCTCCATTACCATTTCCCCCGCCTTGACCTTCACCATTATTTCCTTCATCCCCTTGATTTCCACCCTGATTATCGCTGCCTTCATTCCCTTCATTATCATTACTGCTGCTTCCATCAGCATCTTTTTGAGTATTTTCTATAGCTTCTTTCAAATCATCTTCATCAAGTTCACCATTTAAAACTGATTTTGATGCTTCTTCAAGGGATTTTTTCAAATCTTCATCATCTACTGAGTTAGCTGCTTTGGCCAAGGATTTTGATAAAGCATTTAATTCGCTGCTGCTCATATCCTTTAATGAAGACTTTAAATTTGCAAGAGCCTTTTCTAATTTTTCCTTATCACCAGATAAAATAGCTTCCGATAAATCTTTCATTGCTTTGTTTTTGATAAGCTCATTTGTAAGCCTATTTATATCATTTCTTGCATTTTCTTGTTTTTCTTTATTGTATTCCTCTAATAAATTTTTCCTTGTATTTTTAATAGCTTCCTTACTTTTTTCATTGTCCTTATTTTTTTCAGCTTCTTTAAGCTTTAATTCCATTCTCTCTAAAACTTTATCTAATTCTTTTTTGTCTTTACTATCTTTAATTTCCTTTTTTGCATCTTCTAATATTTTTTTAAGCTCTTCTTTTTCTTCTTTACTTAGTTCTTTTATTTTTTCAATATTCTTTTTTTCTTCCTCAACCTTTTTAACAAAGTCCTCCTGAGTTTTATCAAATTTACGAATTATATCTGCTTCCTTAGCCGCTTCAGTCTTTATTGTTGTAGTTAATAAACATAGACATATAACTCCTAAAACTAATAAAAGCTGTTTTTTATCAATTTTAATTTTAAGCTTTTCTTTTAAATTAAAATTTTTAATATGCTTTAATGTATCTTCTTTTTGAGCTCTAGAAATATTATCATCTTCATTAATAAGCTCTAAAGAAGTTATAAGTCTTTCTTTTAAGCCCTTAGAATCTACGATTAAAGCAACCTTTTTATTATTTGGACTTAAATAAAATCCAACAATTAAAATTGCAATTAAACCAAATAATCCAATAAAAGAACTTACTTTATAAACCCCTGGAAAAATAATGAATAATGATAAAAGAAGTAGACTTAAAACTAAGGATAGCAGATATTTTATAGCTACTAATCCAAAGTTTAATATAAATTCTGCCTTTATCCTTCTAGATGCTTTTTTTATAAAGCTTAAAATTTCTTTATTCAAAGAATTCATTCCTTTACTCCTTTAATTTCTTACTTTTTCTTTTAACTCTTTCTTTTTTTAAAGGATTTAACTTTACAGAAGCAAGATATAAAAATATAGCTGAAAGTACTAATTGTATACCAATAGAAATATATTCTGTATATGATGAAATACCACTATATTGGAAAAAATAAAATATTGTCTCTCTTGCTCCTAATTGATTTGATAATAAACTAATAAAACCTGTAACAGGACTTAAATAGATAATTGGATTTACTTTAATATTGGGATTCATATAATTATTTCTCATTGAAAACATAAATAAAATATAAGCAATTATAAGAATTCCAATATAGATAAATAATACTAAAAAATATGTTATTGTAGTTGAAACCTTTGAGGTTTTTGCATAAGTAGAAATAAGCATTCCTATAGCTCCTACAAAGATTGTATTAACAATGAAAAATCCAGCAAGTTCCAATATATTTACTATGCTTACCCCACCAATCAATGAACATATTCCATAGAGGGGAATAGTACAGATAATTAACATCACTACTTTAAGTGAAGAAGAAAGTAACTTTCCTATTATTATTTGAAATGGAGTTAATTTTGTAGATAACAATATATCTAATGTTTGTTTTTCCCTTTCTGATGATATTGCACTTGATGTTAATGAGGGAACCATAAATATTAAGAATATAGCTTGAACTATAGACATTAAAACATATAAGGTTGTAGTTGACTGCATATACAACCCATTTACATATATTTCGCTGGTAAAGCTTTTATAATATAAAACTACTCCAATTGAAACTACAACTATATAGAAAAATAACATTAAAGTAAATCTTTTGTTTCTTACAGTAATTTTCGCCTCATTTCTAAGAACTGGATTGATTCTCATTATTTTTCCCCTCCTTCACTACTTTTTTCTGTTATTTGTATAAACACATCTTCTAAATTTCCAGCAGCCTTAGTAAAGCTTATTACAGGTATATCTTTAACTACTAAAGATTTCAATAAATTCTTAGCTTCAATATCTCCTCCTATAATACTTACATTTATTTTATTTTCATCTGCTGAGATATTCTTTACATTTGGAGCTTCTTTTATTATTTTTATTGCTCTATCAATTTCATCAATAACAGTTATAGTTACTGGTGCAGAACCTCTTGCTAGTAGACTAACCTCGTCAACTGTACCTTGGCAGACCATCTTGCCATTTTGAATTATTCCCACTTTTGAACATATTTCACCTAATTCAGATAATATATGAGAAGATATTATTATTGTTTTACCCATGGATTTTAAATTTTTTAATATTCCTTTCATTTCATATCTAGACTTTGGATCCATCCCAGAAGCCGGCTCATCTAAAATTAATAGTTCTGGATTATGAACTAAACATCTTGCTAGACATAACCTTTGCTTCATACCTCTGGATAATCCATCTACATATGCATCATATTTATCTGAAAGATTTACAAGCTCTAATAAATCCATTGATAATTTTTTTGCTTCTTCCCCTACAATTCCATATATAGAAGCATAAAATTCTAAATACTCTATTGCCATTAAGTTATCATATACCCCAAAAAAGTCTGGCATATATCCTATTTTTTCTTTAAGAAGCTTATTTTCCTTTATAGCATCTATTCCATCAACATAAACCTCACCACTGTCTGGGGATAAAAGACCTGATACAATCTTCATTGTAGTACTTTTTCCAGCTCCATTTGGACCAATAAAACCAAATATTTCTCCCTTTTCTATCTCTAAATTTACTCCTTTTAATGCTTTAAATTTACCGTAGGATTTTTCAAGGTTCTTTATTACTAACATTATTTTTCCCTCCCCGTTACAGTGATTACAGGCATTCCTGTTTCTCCTTTATTCTCATTTATGGTTAATTTTATCTTTAAAGTATTATTTTCTAAATAATCATTAAGGTTATTTAGTTTTTCTGCTTTTGTACCAATAACAAACTTTTCATATTCACCAGTTTTATGATTGTAAACATAGGAATCTAAAGTACTTTGCATATAATCATAGACCTGAATATTTCTTAGTCCTATTTCTGTAATTTCAAGATTACTATCAATATTATAATTTATAAAAACATCACCAGCACCATAAAAAGAATTAGTTTGATTTTGATAATAAACATTTGAAGTGTAGGAATCCACTATTCCTTTAAAATATCCTTCTGGATAATAAATAATTCCATCCTTTTTTACTAAATTCAAATCTACATCTTGTACTATTAAAGTGCTATCAAATTTAGAAACTGATTTATTATCAAAATTTAATTCATAGTCTATTGGCATATCTGTAATTCCTATAAGCTTATAGCCCTCAAGATTTAATTCATAAGAAGCAACTTGAAATAATGTAGAATTTCTTATTATATTTTTGAACTCTTCTCCACTTGTATCACCTTTTGAATTAAATCTAGTATTATAATATTTTTCAGCTAAGCTTCCTCCATAACCTTCTAATCCATATGCAACTTTTACATTTAAATTTTCTATAGTCTTTTCTTCATCTTTTTTTAAGCTTCCAATCTCCCATATGCTATTATTTGATAGGAAAATTAAATTTCTTATATCATAACCAAGGGTATTTTTAATTGTTCCACTTAATTTATTGCCATCTACAAAAAGATTATTTTCTATTCTATTAAATACTTGATTATTACTAATAATTTTAAAAGATTTTATTTCCAATGCACTATTATTGGCTAGTGAAAACTTTTTATTATTTCCCTCATAAACAGTTTTTAACCTTAAAACTTCTTTTTTAGTATCTTCCTCTGGATACATATAATAATCAGTATTTATAGGAGTAAGAGAAAGGTTTAATGGATTATTTATCTCTAAATTATTTCTATACTTAGTTCCTATTCCTAAATATCCTAGCACTGATGATGTACTATCTTTATTTATATGAACTATATTGTTTTGATTTAATACAACATCTTTAACTCTAGTAGAAGAGCCAACAATAAAGATGATTATTGTAAAAACAATTGAAGTAGCTGGCACAAAAATCCATGTTAAATCTCTCTTATTTAACTTTTTTAAAATATAATATAATACAAAACCTATAACAATTGCATATATGGCAACTATAATAACTATTGTTTCAAAACTTACTATTTTTTCAATAGGAACTGTAGTAGTAATTTGACTTGTTCCATAATAACCAGTACCCATTTTGCCATTATTATTTCCAACTAATCTTTTTTCAGACTTTTCTAAAATAACCTTAATAAATTCACTTGCCTTTGATGATGATATAAATGGTTCTAGTCCTAAATCAAAGGAAGTTATTATTATCTCTCCTTTATCCCTCTTAATAGAATAAGCTAATGGAATATTATTAGCTTCAAGTATAACTTCTCCGCCTTCTATTACTAATGTTGAATTAATAAGATTTATGTTTTCTCCAAAAAGATTTATACTTTCCTCTTTATAACCATTAGAAGTTATATTTAAAAATTCTTTATTAATATTTTTTATAGTTTTTCCTTCATTAGCACCTGCAGATATTATTAAGGTACCACCATTGCTTACCCATTTGCTTAATGCATCATAATGCTCTTTTTTGAAATTTCCTAAATTATAATTATTTATCAATATAATATCTAATCCATCTATATTTAAATAATTATCAAAAATAATATTTTCATCTAAATTTACATTTTCAATTGTTGTTGTAAAACCATAAGTTTTCATGTTTCCTTGATATATAACATTACTTATATATCCTAAAGCACTTCTATCTTCACTTAAAATTCCAAGTAAAAAATTATTATCATTGATTCTTCCCTTTGAAACCAATGCGCTTTTGGAAAATACAGTATTCTTCCCCTTGTTTAGATTAACCTTTATCTTAGCAGAATTTTCAGGAACAATAATAGGTATTGTTACCTTTTCACTTTTTCCTTTATTTACTGATATAGATTTAATAAAAGCATCGTATTTTCCAACTTCATTAGTGTCAGTTCTAATTTCAACCTCCCCAACAAAATCCTCCTGTTTACTTGTAACTTCAACTTGAACAGGAATATATTTATTAGCTTTAAACTTTCCATCTATTCCATAACTTATTTTTATTTCAAAACTCTCATCCTTTACATCAGCTTTAATAATATTTATATTTAATAATATTAAAGTTAATATAAATAAAAAAGTAGTTAATATCCTTTTCCTAAATAAATTCCCCATTATTATTCCTCCTCTAAATTTACATATTTTCCTATTTTTATATTGATAGTATACCGAATTCTAATAAATAACATCTTAATAATTTCTTAAGATTATATTATTTTAGAAAAGTTATAAAAAAACTCTTTACTATAAATCATCAAGCCTATAGTAAAGAGTCATTTACAGATCTATATTTATAATTTTATATTCTCTGTAAATTATCCTAAATTGTACATTTTACATTATGAATTTTGAATTGCGCTATTTATTTACAACACTTTCGCTCTATCTATTATGTTCTTATTATAATCTATAACCTTATGTTCATATTCTTCATCCATATATTTAGAATTTATAATAAAATCTGCAGTAGCAACATTGTTTGCAATTGGAATATCATAAACCTGTGCAATTCTTAACAGTGCTTTTACATCAGGATCATGAGGCTGAGCTAATAATGGATCTGAAAAGAATACTACAAAGTCAATATCTCCTTCAACAATTTTTGCCCCTACTTGTTGATCTCCACCTAAAGGTCCACTGCTATAGCCTTTTACATCTAAATTTGTTCTCTCAGATATCATTCTTGCAGTTGTACCTGTTCCACAAAGATTATGCTTTTCTAAAATACTTTTATTTCTATCGCACCATTGTATTATTTCTTCTTTTTTACCATCATGAGCAATTAAAGCTATATTTTTTCTTTTTTTAATTGTTCTCAGCATATAGTTATTTCCCAAATAAATCACCTCTCATATCCTATTATACAAGAATAAGCTCCCTAGGACAACGTTTACTATAATAGCAAAAAAAGTTCTTTTCTAAAAATAGAATAGAACTTTTTTAAATAACTTATAAAAGTTATCTTATCAAGATATTACTTTTATATGACTTTTTATCATTTCTTTAATACTAAATCTATTATTTAAAGGCTTTATTTCTCTTAAGTTTCCTTCGTAAATTATCTTTCCATTAACCTTTAATAAATCCTGTGGCTTAACTAAATTTCTTGCTATATTAAAATCTACTACTCCACTTTCTTTTAAAATGAAATATACAAATTCTGAACATAAAAATCTATTTTCAATAGTTACAGGCTTGTTCAATAAATTATATATTAAGCCCCTATAATTATATTTGTATTTATCACTATTGTTAATAAAACTGTCTATTAAAGCTTTTGCCTTTTCATACTGTTCTTTTGTTACTTCAACTTCAATTATTGTACCTGGTAATATTTCATTAAATTTATATATCCCTTCATTTATATCTTCCTTTTTGAACCTTCCTATAAATGGATTATAAGTATTTCTTCTTGCGAAGCTATACATACTTTCAAGTTCCTTATCTAAAGAAATGGCTGCATGAGTATAATCATCATTTGTTACCATATGAATAAGGTTTGATATTACAGTATTAGTCCTTGTCAACACAATATATAAAAAATACTTTTCCATAATTATTCCCCCATAGTTAATTAATAAATATCTCGCCATTATGGCAGCACTATTTATTTCCCCTCTTAGAATAAATTAATTTTAACTCATTCTTTTATAAACTTATTATGAACTATGGAACTTAAAAGCCAATAAAGGAATTCTTAAGAAAATCTTAAAAATTGATTAGAGATTTAATAAAAAGGTTTACTTGTTCTTTTTCAATATTATTTTACTACTTAACAAACCTATAATAAAGCCTAAAATTGCTGGTAATAGCCATCCAAATCCATAATCAAAGGCTGGAATATATAACTGTGCAAATTGAATAAAATTACTAATTATTGAATTTCCCTTTAAATTTTCTGGTAAAGCTTGCAACAAATCAAAAATTGCAGCAATAAAAGTAAATCCAGTTGTGCAACTATAAATATATTTATCTTTTCCTATTATTGGATTTAGCAAAGCTAGTAATATTAAAGTAATTGCTAAAGGATAAAGGAACATAAGAACAGGTATAGATAACTGAATTATATTATTTAATCCAAAATTAGCAATTATAAATGAAAATAAGGTAAATATAATCGCATAACTCTTATAGGAAATTGAATTTGCAAATAACTTACTAAACATTTCAGAACATGATGTTATTAAGCCTATTGCTGTTTTTAAACAAGCTGCTGTTACAATCCCTGCTAATAATACTTGACCTATAATACCAAAATAATAATTGCTGACCATAGATAAAATTAAGCCACCATTATCTGCACTGCTCACACTTCCTAAACTTGTTGCTCCTAAATAAGCTAATGAAGAATAAATAACAGCCATTCCTACCACTGCAACAATTCCTGACTTGCAAGTTTCTAAAGCAATAGAATTAGAATTCTTTATTCCTAGCTTTTTTACATTTGAAACTATAACTATTGCAAAGGCTAATGAAGCTAAAGCATCCATTGTATTATAACCATCTAATATACCTGTAAATAATGGCTTATCTACATAATTCCCTTGGGGCATAAAACTACTTGCAGCTCCCATTGGTTTTATAAATACAGCAATTAGTAATATTGATAATAATACTAAAAATATTGGATTAAGATATTTTCCTATCCAGTCTATAATTCTTCCTGGTCTTAAGGAATAATAAAGAGTGAAAGCAAAGAATATTAAGGAAAATACTAATAAAGCAGTTATTAAATGTTCTTCTGAGACAAAGGGACGAATTCCAACTTCAAAAGCTACAGTAGCAGTACGAGGAATTGCAAATAAAGGTCCAATTGTTAAATATAAGGCGCAGGTAAAAAAGGTTGAATACCATGAGCTGACTGGCTTAGCCATATCATATAAGCTTTCACTCTTCGATATTGCTGAAGCTACGATTCCTAACATAGGTAATCCTACCCCTGTTAATAAAAATCCAATTGTTGCTGATAAAGTATTACTTCCAGCCATTTGCCCCATTTGTACTGGAAAAATTAAATTACCTGCTCCAAAAAATAATCCAAATAATAAGGATCCTACAAGTAAATTTTGCTTAATAGTTAATTTTTCTCTCATTTTACAGCCTCCTTTGTTATTTTTTACATTATAATATAAATATTTTCTTTAGTAAAATATTTTTTACATTTTAATAAAAAAATAAGGGCCACCCTAAGGAGCCCTTATTTTATCTATCTTTAATTATATCTTTTACCTTCATTAATCTAGTTAAATTGGATCTTTCATTTTCATCAAGCTTCATTCTAATATATCTGATAGTTTCTTCTAAAGAAGGAATTGTCATGTATTCTAAAGCATTTACCCTTCTTCTTGTCTTTTCTATTTCATCAGACATTAATTGAGTTGACTTTTCTACTTCTGCTAGCTCTAGAAGTTTTGGTAAAATATTATATAACTTCCCTATAGAATCATCTAGTTCAGATGAAGTATTTGCAAAGCCATAAGGATATATACTTCCTTCTTCATCTTCCAGCTGTCTTTTGAAAGTCATTTTTGGCACGTTAACACTCATTATGTTCTTTCTTTCAACTTCAACTGATATACTTTCCTTTGGATAAGCAATTGCTTCTTCTAAAAATTCTGAGCTCATTACTGCCCTTGCCATAACAAAATCCTTAAGGGAGGCTTGAAGCTCTGCTTCTACCTCTTTTCTTAATTCATTATTATACTTTATAAGGTTTATAAACTGCCTCATAAGCTCATCTTGCTTATCTTTTAACAGTTTATGCCCTCTTTTAGCAGTTGCCAGTCTCTTCTTTAAACCAGACAACTCCATTCTATTGGGATTGACGTTTAATCTAGCCATGATTATTCATCATCTCCCTTTGGTATATACTTATCAAGATACTCGTCTCTAATTCTCTTAAGTTCTGTTCTTGGAAGTATTTTTAATAATTTCCATCCTAATTCTAATGTTTCTTCAATACTTCTGTTTGCATTAAAGCCTTGATTTACATATTCTTCTTCAAAGGCTTCAGCAAATTTTGCATATAGTTTATCAACATCAGATAAAGCTGACTCACCTAATATTGCTGACAATTCTCTTGCCTGCTTACCTTGTGCATAAGCAGAGAATAATTGATTCATTGTGTCAGCATGATCTTCTCTAGTTTTACCTTTTCCAATCCCCTTATCCTTTAATCTTGATAAAGAAGGTAATACATCTATTGGAGGCATAATGCCCTTTTTATATAACTCTCTTGAAAGTATTATTTGCCCTTCTGTAATATATCCAGTTAAGTCTGGGATTGGGTGAGTTTTATCATCTTCCGGCATTGTTAATATTGGAATTTGAGTAATTGATCCTTCTCTTCCCTTAATTCTACCAGCTCTTTCATATAAAGTTGCTAAGTCAGTATATAAGTATCCTGGATATCCTCTTCTACCAGGAACTTCTTTTCTTGCAGATGATACTTCTCTTAAAGCTTCTGCATAGTTAGTCATATCTGTCATTATAACTAATACATGCATTCCTTTTTCAAAAGCTAAATATTCTGCTGTTGTTAAAGCCATTCTTGGAGTGGATATTCTCTCTATAGCTGGATCTGATGCTAAATTCATAAATAAGACTGAGTTGTCTATAGCACCAGTTCTTGTAAACTCATCAATAAAGAATTGTGATTCTTCGAAAGTTATCCCTATAGCAGCAAATACAACGGCAAATTGTGCATCAGAGTTTAAAACCGTTGCCTGTCTTGCAATTTGTGCTGCTAATTGAGCATGAGGAAGTCCGGATCCTGAGAATACAGGCAGCTTTTGACCTCTAACTAATGTATTTAAACCATCTATTGCAGAAACACCTGTTTGAATAAATTCTGATGGATAATCTCTTGATACGGGATTTATTGGTTCTCCATTTATATCTAATCTTTTTTCTGCTATTATATTTGGACCCCCATCAATAGGATTTCCAAGACCATCAAAGACCCTTCCAAGCATATCTATAGAAACCCCTATATCTTGTGGTCTTCCTAAGAATCTTGCCTTGGTACCTTTTAAGTTAATTCCAGTTGAGCCTTCAAATAACTGAACCATTGCCCTAGAACCATTTACTTCTAGAACCTTTCCTCTTCTTCTTTCTCCATTTTGAAGTTCAACTTCTACAAGTTCATCATATTTTACTCCTTCAACACCTTCAACAATCATCAAAGGTCCAACAACTTCTTTAACTGTTTTGTACTCCTTAAGCATTTAGAACCCCTCCCTTCTCTTTGATTAATCCTTCCATTGTAGCTCTGACTTCTGCTGCAATATCATCTATCTTACTTAGTTCGCTTTCAGTTATATATTTGCTTCTTGCAATTTTATCTCTTAATTCTGCTAAGTTTAGAATTTCATTTATATATACTCCTGCTTCTAAAGCCTTTTCTGCTTCCTTCCTGAAGGAAAGGATTAATTTTAACATCTTATATTGTTTATTAAGTGAAGTATATGTATCTACTTCATGGAATGCATTTTGTTGAAGATAATCTTCTCTAATTGATTTTGCTATTTCTAATTTTAATCTATCTTTTTCTGATAAAGCATCTATACCAACTAAACTTACTATTTCTTGAAGAGATGATTCTTCTTGAAGTAGAGCCATTGCTTCTTTTCTTAAAGCAGACCAATCTTCTGCAACTTCCCTATTCATCCAGTTATCCACAGTTTCTTCATATAAAGAATAAGAATTTAACCAGTTAATTGATGGAAAATGCCTCTTATATGCCAACTGTGCATCTAATCCCCAGAAAACTTTAACTATTCTTAAGGTTGCTTGAGATACTGGTTCTGATATATCTCCTCCTGGGGGGGAAACCGCACCAATTGCTGTAATTGTTCCTATTCTTCCTTCTTTACCAAGGCAAACAGCCTTACCAGCTCTTTCATAGTAATCTGCTAGCCTTGAACCTAAATAAGCTGGATAACCTTCATCCCCAGGCATTTCTTCAAGTCTTCCTGACATTTCTCTTAAAGCTTCTGCCCATCTTGAAGTTGAATCTGCCATAATTGAAACTGAATATCCCATATCTCTAAAGTATTCAGCAATAGTTATTCCTGTATAAATTGATGCTTCTCTTGCTGCAACAGGCATATCTGAAGTATTTGCAATAAGTACAGTTCTCTTCATTAAACTTTCGCCAGTTTTAGGATCCTTTAGTTCTGGGAATTCATTCAAAACATCTGTCATTTCGTTACCACGTTCACCACAACCAACGTAAACAACTATTTCTGTATCTCCCCATTTAGCTATTTGATGCTGAACAACTGTCTTACCAGCTCCAAAAGGTCCAGGTACGGCAGCTGCTCCACCCTTTGCTACAGGGAAGAAGGTATCTATTACTCTTTGTCCTGTAACCATTGGTCCTTCTGGTTTTAACTTTCTTGCAACAGGTCTTCCTTTTCTTGCAGGCCACTTTTGCATTAAAGTTAACTCTTTATCTCCCTTTTCTGTTTCTACTATACAAACAGTATCTGTTACTGTAAAATCTCCTGATTTTATTTCTTTTATAGTTCCTTTAATTCCATATGGAACCATAATCTTATGTAGAACTACCGGAGTTTCTTGAACTGTACCTATAACATCTCCTGCTTCTACTTCAGCACCAATTTCTAAAATAGGATTAAATGTCCATAATCTTTCTCTATTTAAGGAATTAACAGATATACCTTTTTTTAAGAAAGGTGAACCTGCTTTTTCAGCAAAAGCTGCTAATGGTCTTTGAATTCCATCAAACATTGATTCTATAAGACCTGGTCCTAATTCGATACTTAAAGGTTCTCCAGTTGATATTACTGGATCCCCTGGTCCTATGCCAGTAGTTTGTTCATAAACTTGGATAGAAGCCCTATCTTCTCTCATTTCAATTATTTCTCCGATAAGACCATTCTCTCCAACTTTAACCATATCATGTATATTTGAATGTTCCATTCCTTCAGCAACTACTAAAGGACCTGAAACCTTAATTATTCTTCCGGTCTTCAACTTGCCTAACCTACCTTCCTATAAAATATTAACGCCAACAGCTTTTTCCACACTATCACTAATTCTTTGTAGTCCAATATTTAAGGAACCTTGATTACTTGGAATTAATATTACAGCTGGAAGTATTTTGTCATTGTAACGACTAATTGTTTCTTCAATTTTTTCTGCAACCTGTTCTGTTACAAAAATTACTGCGTAATTGTTTTTTGCACAATTATCAACTGCTCTTCTTGCTTCGTCAGCTTCAATTACTGGAAATACATCTATTCCTATAGCCTTAAATGCTAAAATTGAATCTTTATCACCTATAACAGCAATCTTTCTATACATATATATCACGCAGCCTTTCTCTTAATACTTCCTTAGCAATATTATTTAGCTTGGCAACCATTATTATTCTTATAACTTTAATTTCTGTTTCCTTTGCATAGATATAAGATAATATTTTTTCTGGTCCAAATGTAACTAATTTAGATTTCTTCACTAATTCCATTATATAATTATCACTTAACTTTTCTAATAAGCCTGCTGAGTTTGTTTCAATATATCCTTCAAAACCTTCTTCTATTAAATCAGAATATATCGTAGTCTTTAGCTTGCTCATAATATTTTCAGGTGTTTCATTTAATAATGAAATTAGTTTATTTTTTTCAATTGCACCACCATCAAATATTACTTCTGCAGCAAAATCTCTATTCTTATTTTGCTTCTTTAGTCTAAGCAAGGTTCTAATGTTAGTAGAATCTATAATAGCCTTCACTAAATTATCAATAAATTCATACTTTAGACTATTATTTATTTCGAGTAATTCTTTAAACATATACTTATCAATAATTATATCTATCTTTTGTGGATCTTTAGTTTGATTAAAGGATTCTAAAGCTTCTATTACACCTTTTCCAATATTTCCACTTAGGCTTTTATAATTATCTCCATTTATCTTATTTTTAATTTCTTTTAAATCCAACTCCCCTAAATTTATTAACATATGGGATAAATCTTGATTAAGAACCTTTTCCTTTAAAAGAACTTTAATATTATGATAGTCATATTTTAAACTGAAAATTTTAACTACATCTTTAACTGGAGATAATTCATATACTAAATTATATATTCTACTTAATTCTGAACTTAACATTTCCTCATAGTCTTCAGGTCTTTTAATATTTACTAAGACATTTGAATATTCTGTTTCATTCAGAATTTTTAGCACTTCCTCCGCTGAAACAGCTTCTATCATTCTATCTATTTTAGCCTTATCAAGAAGTCTTTTCTCTAAGACCCATATTCTTGATACAGCTTGGGTAAACTTCATTTTATCCATATCTTACCCTCCTTAATTAAATAATACTTTCGCCACTTCATACTCCAATTCATCTCTTAATGAATTTACTAAGGCCTCAAAAGTATTATTTATTTCTACACCATTACTTTCCAAAATAAATCCACCTTTAAAGCTTCCAGCTTCAGTGCTTAGTTTAATATTACCTTTTTCTCCTAAAGCTTGATTTAAATCGTATATAAAAGTTAAATCAACTTGTTCTAAGCCCTCTTTATTTAATATAAGTTTTTGCTCTCCTATTTCTCCAAGAGATAAAATTGAATTTTTTATAAATCTTAAGAAATCATCTCCCTTTATAGAAGATAATACTTCTATGCTTTCTTCAAAAACCTTTTGAATTACTTCCTGTTTTGCAGCTAATTTATCATTTCTAGCTTTAAGGGTTGCAGAAGAAATAATTTTTTCTTTTCTTCTTTTTGCTTCTGCCTCTGCCTTTTTTATTATTTCATTTTCCAGCTTTCTGGCTTCAGCAATTTTTTTAGAAAGAATTATTTCTTTCTCTTTATTTACTTCTGCTAATATGACTTCCTTTCTTTCTTCAGCATCCCTAAGGATTTTTGAAGTTATATTACTAATATCTGCCATAGTCGCCTCTCCAATCCTAGAATGTTTTTGTTACTAACATGAATGAAATAACGAAACCTAATAATGCATATGTTTCTACCATTGCTGATAAAATTATACCTTTTGTATTATGTTCTTCATTTTTAGCCAATATTTGAATACCTGATGCTGCAACTCTACCTTGAGCAATACCTGACCAAAGTCCTGAAAGTCCCATAACTAAACCTGCAATCATTAAATATAAACCTTGAGCTACTCCCATATCTGCAGTAAGTTTAGTAAATATCATAAATCCAATAACGAAGCCATATAAACCTTGAGTACCTGGAATTAATTGAAGAACTAACGCTTTACCAAACTTTTCTGGCTCTTCTACAACTAAACCAGTTGCTGCCTCACCAACAGTACCAACACCCTTAGCAGAACCTATACCTGCTAATCCAACAGCTAAAGCAATTCCTATTGCTGCTAAAAATATTCCTCCATTATTTTCTAATAAATATTGTAACCATGTCATTTCCATTCTTAATTCCTCCTAATTTCTTCTTATTTTTACATATTTCTCTGAGCTCTTAAAAGCTTTAAAAGGCTTTCCTCCGCCTTCATAAAACTTACCAAAATATTCAACATATTGTAATCTTGCTGTATGAACATAAGCACCAAGTAATGATAAGGCAAGATTAAATATATGCATAAGTACAAATAATAAAGGTCCAAATAGTAGGCCCGCTATACCTGGCATAGTATTTATTAGCAAATTAAAAGCCCCAGCAATTGAGCCTCCTGATAAGCCTAAAGCCATAAGCCTTGTGTAGGAAACTAAATCTCCAACATATCCTGATATTCCATACAAAGCATAGGCTCCTGATGCAATTTGCCCAGGTTTTGTCTTTGCATCTCTACCATTAGTTAATATTATTGTTACCATTCCAGCAAACATAGTTATCATAAAGAATGTGCCTAGGAAGTTTGGCCAATTTAACAACTTGGCTCCTGCCACTCCACCGATTGAAACCAAAGTTACTATCCAGGAAATCGCATCATAAAAAGCTTCCTTAATTAATCCCATTCTAATTAAAGAATAAGCCTTTATTCCAAGACCACATAAGATTTGTATAACTCCTAAAGTTAATGACAATATGATAATTGTCATAATATCATTATTAGTATCTATAATTTTGGTTGGAAGTACTATAAAATCACCAAAGAAGGAACCATATATTGCTCCAACAAATATTGTAGGAAAGCTTAAATAAAAGAAAAACTTCATAAAATCTTTCATTGAATCTTCAAGCTTGAAAAACTTTAAGGCAATAGCAGTTCCTATAAGCATAAGTAATCCATATCCAGCATCTGCAATCATTAAACCAAAGAATATTAGGTAAAATGGTGTTAGAAGTGGTGTAGGATCAATCTCGTTATATTTAGGATAACTATACATACCCGTTACGCTTTCAAAGGCTTGAACTAATTCTCCATTTTTAAGCTTAATAGGTACATAATCTATTTCATCTTCTTTAACTTCTTCAAATTCTAAATAATAATTTTCTTTAAGAAGTTCATCACAAACTTTTTTAAGTTCATCCTTATCTTCATCTGCAATCCAGCCTTGAATTGTTGATACATTTTTAGTTCTTAAAAAATTATTTGAAGCTAAAGCTCTTTCAACTTTATTAGTATAATAGTCATAGGCTAATTGTAGAATTTTTTGATCTTCTTCATAACTTGCTAATTCTTCTTTAACAAAAAACTTCTTTGCCTGTAACTCTTCTATTTGATGTTTAGCATCCAAAATAAGCTTCATTGGAACATCATTATATTCAGTTTTAAATTCACTAAAGCCAATTGTCCTTAAAACTTCTAAAGTTTTCTCTTTTTTCTCATTATCGGTTATAATTAGAACATTAACATCATTTTGATTTCTTGAAACAACTTCTACATAAGAAGCCTGCAAATCATTAATTAAATTTTCTTCATAATTCTTATGAATTGTACCAATAAAGCAAGATACTTTTTTTAGTTCTTTAATTTCTTGGAAAGAAACATCTAAACTTTCCCATGGAGTTAAAGTTTCAATTTCATTTTTTAATTTTTTAATTTCTGCATCTATTTCTAAAATCTTGTCTTCCTGTCTTTTAATTTTACTATAGCTTCCTATCCAATTAGAATTTTCAACTTTACTTTCTAGTTCGTCTAATGTTAACTCTAATTTCCCTTCCCTTAAAGCCTTTATCATAGGCTTTTTAGGCATATAAACATTCAGAAATTCTAAGGCTGATTTAGCTTTAGATAAAGCTTCTTGATACTTTGCATACTCTGAATCTATATCGCATGTTAATAAATCCTTAAATTCCTTATTTTTTTCAATTATTTTCTCATCTTGTAGATTAATTAATTGAACATTCGATAGCTTATGTAATTCTCTTATTATTTTTTTTCTATCTGATTCAAAAGCAAGCAAAGTAAATTTTTTCATCTTTACTATTGCCATGACTTCACTATCCTCTCAACTATTAAATTAATAGCATCCTTTCTTTTTTCCTCAGAAATATTTTTTATATCAATAACTTCTTCCTCAGCTTTTTTTAAAATAGGCCCAGCTATTGAATTTCCTTCATCTTCAGCTTTTTTTAGAATTTCTATTTTCTTAGAATTTGCATCATTAATAATTTTATTAAATGTCATTTCTGCTTCTGCTTTTGCACTGTCGATTAATTCTTTCGAAGCTTTCATTGCTTCCTGAATAATTTCTTCTGCTTCCGCTTCTACTCTTTTAAGTTTGCTTATTGCTTCTAATGCCAAATTCTCACCACCTTTTTTGTATTATAAATTAATATTTTATGTAGTATAAATTAACCTTTATATTTAATTATACACATTTTTAAATTACTTTCAATGTTTTTAAACTTTTTTTAACACAACTATAAATTTTACTTTATTTTATTTTTTCTTTAGCATACTTATTTTATGTAATATTACATTTATATTTTCTATTATAATATATTTCAAAGTTTAGTTGAATTTTTATTAATAGTAATAATCCCATATTTTCTTACTATTCTTTATACAAAATAAAAAAGGTAAATAGACTTACCTTTTTTATTTTGTATAAATATTATTTAAATTTTTACAGCCTTTATAAAATGAATATCTTCCCAAAGCTTTTTTTCTTCTATTCTATAATATTTTTGAAGCAATCTCTCATTTAATTCTAAAGAAGATTTGGATAAGGGATTTATATTTTTAAATTTAAATTCTTTTATCTTACCTGATGGAAGAACAGCCATTATCTTATTGTTAACAATTTGCTTAGGCTCCTTGTTAATATCCCATATATATAGTTTTCCTCCAATTTTTAAATATTTAGTTACTTCTTCTAAAAGCTTTAGCTTACTAAAACTGTTCCATAAACTGCTTAAGTAAAAAAACATTGTACATGTATCATAATCATTTTCAATAATACAACTCTTATTATCTGAAGCAGCATAATCTACTGCTATTTCTCCAAATATATCTTTTGAAATATTATATATAACTCCAAAGCTTTCTCCTACATCAAGAATATTCCCTTCTAACCTTGTTTCTCTTAAATTTAATATTAATGTTTTACTCATCCCCCACTTTACCTCCCTTTTACATAATGTTATTTATATAATTATATTTACTTAGCATTCTTTTTATTCTTTTTATTTTTAATTAGCATTACTGAAATTAATATAATAATAAAAGCTATAATAAAAGCCCATATTCCATAAGGAAGATTAAATTTCCTACTAAAATTACTCATATTTAATGTATATAAGGCTCCAAATCCACTATCTAACAGATAAAATCCATCATCAGCAAACTTAATTTTTTCTATTTTACTTTCACTTCCTAAATTAGCTATGGCTATTAAATTACCTTTTGGAGTCATGGAATATAAATCTCTTGATTTATTGTCTGCAACTATCAAAGTATCTTTTTCAAAATATTTTCCTTCTTTATCAATAGCCAGCCCATTTAATGCTGCTACATCTTTATATTGATAAATTGGAGCATCAGGATTTTTGTTTATATGATTTTTTATTAGAAACTTATGAGCTTCTCCTTCTGTAAACCTTGGAGAAGTTATTGGATCTCCCCCACTATAATCAGGCCATCCATACCATCTGTCTCCTTTAATTTCATAAATATAATCTCTATCATTTTTTATTCCCCTAACTGTTGTATCTAAAATTCCTCCTACTATAGCTATTATCTTATCTTCACTAGTCATGTCCCATCCAGCAACATTTCTAATTCCATGAGAAAATAGTTTTAGCTCTTCTGTTTTTAAATCATAAGTTAAGATCGCTGCATTCCCTAAAATTTTTCCTTCCACAGTTTGTCCTTTTTCTGTACTAATTGAATAAGGAGAAAATGCACCTGTTTTTCCTTCACCATAGTTATCTCCAACTAATATCCAATTATTTGTTGGAATCTCAAAAGCTCCTCCTTTTTCGTTTACTATCCCATCATTTGTATTACTGCCAATTGCAAAATACAACTTATCATCCTTTAATAGTAAATTTACTTTTTTATTTATTCCTAGATTAGGTATATTAGTTACCAATTCCTTATAATTATTTGTGACTAAATCATATTCTAATATTCTATTATCAGTTGCTATGTATAACTTTTCCTTATAATACAATATATCTAATATATCAAAATGGCTATCTCTTATAATCACATCATTATTTCCATTTTTATTGATTATTTTTAGTGTATCATTAAAAGCTAAATATATATTTCCTTCCTCGTCCAAATCAAAACTTCTAGCATCTTTTAAGCCTTTTATCTTTATAGATAAATTTATATTTTTATTAATAACATTAAAATCGTAACGATTTTTAAATTTATAAATTCCAAAAGATATAGAAACTATAATTAATGCCGCTAATATAAATTTAATAAATCTCTTCACAGAATTCCCTCCATATAAAAGAAATAAAAAAGTATTATTATGTTTAATTTATATTTACAAATAAATAAATTATTACTTCTTTATTACATAAATTCACAAATCAATACTTATTATAATTATTTTTCTGATGTCATATTTTCTCTGCAGATAGAATAGATATAAATGTATTAAGGGGGGTATTATAGTGAATAATAGCAGCTTTTTAAAAAATTCTTTTGTATTAACATTATCTAATATTACAACCGGAATTTTAGGATTTATTTTTTCAATTTACTTATCAAAACTTATAGGTCCAGAAGGAATGGGTCTTTATGGTCTTGTAATGCCAGTATACAACCTATTTATTTGCTTGATGACTGCAGGAATAATTGCCGCTATTTCTCAAACTTCTGCCATATATAAGTCTAAAGGAGAATATAATAATATACATAAAACCATTAATACTGTTGCAGCATTTAATATTGTTTGGTCAATATTTATAGGAATTTTAGTCTTCTTTCTTGCCCCTTACATTAGTGAATATGGCATTCATGATATTAGAACAATTAATGCAATCAGAGTAACTACCCCTGCGATGGTATTTATAGCTTTATCAAATATTCTAAAAGGATATTTTTATGGCGTTTCAAAAATAACAGTACCTTCTATTATTGATATTTCTGAAAAGGCCATGAGAATTATTGTAATCACCTTACTTATATATTTTTTTAAAGCAAAAACCATAACTTCTTTAGTCACATTAGCTTATGTTTCTTTAGCTATAGGTGAATTACAAAGTTTAATATTACTATATATTTACTATAAATATTTAAAGAAAAAGACACCTATAAGTAATTATAAGGCTGAAAGGAGATCTCAACTTTTATTTAATGTCTTAGTAATAGCACTGCCTTTATGCCTAAATGGTTTTTTAGGAAATTTATTTTCAACCTTTTCAACCTTATTGATTCCAAGAAGGCTCGTGCATGCAGGCTTTGATGCAACTGCAGCATTAGGTCTAATTGGTAAATTTAATGGTATGGCCCTAAATATAGTTGTTTTTCCCTTAATAGTTGTGGCCTCCATAAACTCTCTTATAGTTCCTGATCTCTCCGAAAGCTTAAGTAAGGGAAATTATTATAATGCAACTATAAGAATTAAAAAAGTTATGAAAGTAGCATTTTTACTTGGACTTGCTACCACTGTTACCTGCAACATAATTCCTGATTCCCTAGGTAAAATGTTTTACTCAAGGGATGACTTAGGTAATTATATAAAAATAATATCTCTTAGTGCTCCAATATTCTTTACGGCAAATACAATGTTTGGAATATTAAACGGATTAAGCAAACAAGGAATAATATTAAGAAATTCACTAATAATTTCTGTTATTGAAATACTTTGCTTATATATTCTAATTGGAATTACAAAAATAAATATAATGGGATATGGAATTACAATTTTTATAACCTCTTCCTTAAGTTTATTTATTAATCTTAGGGAGGTAAAAAAGCATATGGATTTAACTCTTTCTGGAAGTAATATAATAATATATCTTTTATTATCAATATTAATTTTTATAGTTTATAACATGCTAACTAATATATTTTTAAAAGATTTATTTGTTATTAAAAATATAGTTGTAACTCTTTTAACTTTTTTAACTTTTGCAGGCCTTAGTTTCTTTGGAGTTGAAGAAGAATAAAAAAATCTCTGTTTTCGTAACAGAGATTTTTATTCTTTAACAAATATTAACAATACAATAACTAAATCAGTTGCTTCCTAAGATTTCTAGGTAATAATCTTATTATTTTGGGTGAGATTAGGTCTAAATCTCTTTTTCTTATTCCTCCTAAATATATCATTAAAATGAGGTAAATGCTTCCTCCTATAGCTATTAGCACTAAAGTTATAATCGCCATTATAATTTTTCCCCCACCAAGACTCTCTGCCAATTTAACTAAAGGGAATTTGAATAAATATATTACTATTGTCATTAAAATTGAACATATTGATGGAACTATTGCTTGTTTTATTATTGGAACTTTAACCCTAAAAAATTGCTCAATTTTTCTATGATTAATTATAGCTGGTATTAAATAAGATATAAAAGTTGCGATAGCAGCTCCAGCTACATTTAAAAAAGGAATAGGCACTAAAATAATATTTAAAATAATTTTTACTAACAATCCTGCTGAAACAGAAGCTATTATTATATAAAGCTTGTTTATTCCTTGGAGAATAACATTTTGTATTGTTGTTACAGACATTAATATTAACAATGCAGAACCATAAGTTACCAATTCATGCCCTGGGGAGCCATTAAACATAAAAGCATATATTTCTTTACTTAATATGGCCAATCCAAAAGTTGCTGGGATTACAATAATGTAAGAAATTCTAAAGGAATAAACAGTTTGCTTTCTAAGATCTTTTCTATCTTTCAAAATAAAAGCTTCAATAATCTTAGGAAAAATTGATGTTCCAAGAGCAGTTACTATTGCAAGAGGAACATAAATTAAAGTTTTATAATAGGAAAGCACTGCTGATAATCTGTCAATTTCTGAACTTAATCCAGCTTTCTTTAATAAAACTCCAAGGGTAATAGTATCTATTACTCCTGCAAAATTTTGAACTCCTGCTACTATACATATAGGTATAGCATAGGAAAAAAGCTTCTTTACTATTTTTTTACTATGTATTCTCTTTACACTTGGGTCATGATTTTTTTTTGCTTCTTCTTTATAATTTCTTTTTTCAAATATATATATTATATATATTATCGCAACAACTGCACCTAAAGATGTTCCTATTGTTCCTCCAGCACTCCCCCATTTTAAATCCTTTGTTATAAAATATAATAAGCCAGCAAAAACTAAGCTTATTATTACATTAATAAGCTGCTCAATTAATTGTGATACAGCTAGAGGTTCCATATCTTCCATTCCTTGTATATATCCTCTATAAGCTGCTATAATTGCTGCAAATATAAGGGCCGGAGCTAAAAATATAAAAGTTAAAGTTGAATTTTGCCTATTTATTATTTTAGCAACAGGAACAATAACAGCTAAAAATATTCCCGATATCATTATTGCGATTAAAGTAAAATATTTTCTTGCTAATTTCATAGCTCTAAGTGAATCTTTATAATTTCCTAGGGTTCTATATTCAGTAACTACTTTTGTTACTGCTGGCTGGATACCTAAACTTGTAACAGCTATTAGAAACACAAAAATATCATATCCAGCCGTATAAATACCATATCCTTCATCTCCAAGTATATAAGTTAATAGTGGTACATATATTGCTGATAATAATTTTCCTAAAATACTGGCAACTGATAATATTAAGAACCCACTTCCAGTTGACTTTTTTTCCATTCCCAATCTCACCTTTTTATATTATAAATTTAAAAACATCTTTCTTTATTTTCTTTAAAACAGGCGGAAGACTTTCGGTAACTGTTTTATTTGTAAGATAAGCTAATTTCTCTGGCGCATTTCTAAATATAAGTTTATAAGCATATAAATATTGATAGGTTAAGCCATATTTATTGGCAAAGAATGAATTTAATTTTTTATCCCCATATTTATTATCTCCTATTATAGGATTGCCAAGATAAGCTAAATGAGCTCTAATTTGATGACTTCTTCCAGTTAATAAATTTATTTCTAATAAAGAATAAGCTCCATTTGTTTGTAAAGTTTTTACTTCCATTGCTATTTCTTTTGTATCTTTTAATTTTTTATCATATACCTTTGATATATTTTCCTCTTCATTTTTACTTATATAACCTTTATATAATCCATCCTTTATTTTCCCCTTAACTAAGGCTGTATAATATTTCTCAACCTTACCTTCCCTTATCATTTCATTCATACTTCTAAGAGCTTCAAAATTTTTACCAAATATCACTACTCCTGATGTATTTCTATCTAATCTATTGCATGGAGCAGGAGTAAATGTTAATTCCTTTTCTGGTACATAATCTCCCTTATCATTTAAATAAGATAATACATAATCAGTTAAGCTAGCTTCTTTTCCTTTTTGATCTGGATGAACTAATATATTGGGCCACTTTTCTACGATTAAAATATTAGCATCTTCATAAGTTATCTTAATTCCTTTAGCATCTACTTTAATAAAGTTTTCTTCTTTTTTATCTTTAGTTGATTGAATATATTTAATTTCTACTATATCATCAATTTCTAAAGTATAGTTTTCCTTTTGCTTTTTGCCATTTACCTTAATATCACCTTTTCTTAAGGCTTTAAATATTCTACTTAAGGGAACATCTTTTAATAGTTTTCTTAAAAATTTATCAAGTCTTTGACCAGCTTCATTTGTACCTATTTCTATTCTCAAACTAATCACTCCTAGTTTTTTCGTATTTTAGTTATTTTTCTCATTGTTATAGATTAATATTAATTTAATTTCTTGTCAAATAATCAAAAGCCATTTGACACTGAATAGCCACACCTATTGAAAGACATTCTTCATCTATATCAAATAAACTGCTATGAGCAGGATTAATAATATTCTTTTCTTCATTTCTACAGCCAAGAAAATAAAAAACTGCCGGCACTTCATTTGCAAAATAGGAAAAACTTTCTACTCCCATTTTAGGATATTCCTGTAAAAGTATGTTTTCTCTTCCTATTACCTTTTCTGCTGATGAAATAAATAAATCTACCATGTTCTTATCATTATATAAATTTGGATAAGAATCCTCTATTTTTATTTCCGCCTTAGCCCTATAACTTTTACATATCATATTAACAATATTTATCATTCTTTCTTTTACAAAACTTCTATCTTCCTTGCTCATAGTTCTTATTATTCCAGATATTTTAACTTCTTCTGGTATAATATTTTTAGCAGTGCCTCCATGTATGCTTCCAACAGTTATTACAGCTGGATTTAAGGTATTAATTTCCCTGCTAATTATTGTCTGGATAGCTATAATAACATGGCTTGCTATTATTATTGGATCTACTGTATTATGAGGATAAGCACCATGCCCCCCAGATCCCTTTATTGTTATTTCAAAGGGATTTGATGCTGCATTCACTATTCCAGACTTTAACATTATATTCCCGCACTCTATAGTTTCCTCCACATGTAATCCACAAATGCAATCTACCCTTGGATTTTCTAGAACTCCTTCCTCTATCATTAATCTTGCTCCGCCTATTGTTTCCTCTGCTGGTTCAAAAATAAGCTTTATATTACCACTAAAATACTCTTTATTTTTATTTAATATCTTTGCCGCTCCAAGTAAAATAGTCATATGTGCATCATGGCCACAAGCATGCATTCTTCCCTTTATTTTTGAAGAATAATCGCAGCTCTTTTCATCCTGAATAGGCAGCCCATCAATATCTGCCCTTAAAGCTATATTTTTTTTATTATTTAAGGAATCTTTAGTACCTTTTATTATTCCACATACCCCAGTTTTAGCATATTCCTTATATTCAATCTTTTCTTGCAATAAAAAATTCTTTATATATTTTGAAGTTTTATATTCTTCCATTCCTAACTCGGGGTATTGATGAAGTCTTCTTCTTATACTAATTAATTCATCCTTAATTTTTAAAGCTTCTTCTTTAAAATTCATTCAATTCTCCCTTATATTAATTGATAAAAAGTTCAATAACATCTCCGTCTTTTATCTTTGCTGTATAACCAACATTTTCACCATTTAAAGTTAAATTAACCTTCCCCTTTACATTTGAAAGGTCATAATCTACGTAATTAAATACATCTATAATTATATAGTCTTTTTTGTGAGAAAGTGTTAATTTTTTGTTATTAAATATTACATTAATTATTTTTTTATCTATTTCTTCATTTTTCATTGTTGGTTTATCTTTATTTTCTTCATTAATTGTGACCATGTTATCACTAATAGCTTTAATTATATTTAATCTTTCTCCTTCTACCACTATATAATCATCTTCTAATTTTATACCATTTTTCCCTATTTCAACTTTTTCTTTTAATACATACTCTTTAATATCTTTAATGGTTTTAGGAAGAATAAAGCTTATTTCATCATTTTCTTTTATTTCATAATCTAAAGTTTCTTTTTTATGATTTACTATAATTATTGGTTCTAAATTTATAAGTTTATCATCCAAAAATATTCCTATAGTATTTAATTCTCTTATAACATCCTTAATTTGAACTTTTGCATCTTTTCCTTCTTTAGCATACTCTATTTCTATATTGTCCCCATATTTTATATGCTTATCTATACTTTCAATTTTGTCATTTACTTTAATTACAGGATATTTTCCCTTTTCTCCAAAAGCTATGCGCTTTACTCCATTTAATTTATACCTTAAATTCTTACCATTCTTAACCATTAACAGGTTTGGATTAATTCCTGCATGAATAATTACATCCATTACTGTATGCTCATGAGAATTAAACATACTTACTGTAGAACCATTTAAAGTTACATCAATAAAATTCTTATTTTCATTTTTTAAAGCTACTAAAGCTATTCCTAAAACTGTTACTCCCGCTGACCCTAAATCATTTTCGCTAATACATTCTATTACAGATTTTCTATCCTTAATTGCTATTCTTTGAACTGGCATATTTAATTTTTCACTAAGTTCTTCTATTATCCCTGGAGTATGAGCTCCTCCTCCAACTAAAAATAAAGCACTTGGTGGTTTATTAGCATTTAGTTCTATTATTTTTGTTGAAATCCCTTCTGCTAATTTTGAAACTATAGGTTTTATAACTTTTTTTACATCTTCAGCATCTATTGTATTTTCCAATCCTAAAATATCTGTATATTTAATTTCTTTTCCAAGATTTATCTGCCTTTTAATATTTTCAGCAGTATTAAAGTCTACTAAATATTCTTGTACTATAGCTTCAGTAACTTCATCTCCTGCTAAAGGAACCATTCCATAAGAAGAAACTGTATCTTTAGAACTTATTGCAATATCTGATGTACCTGCTCCAATATCTACTAAGGCTATATTTAATAGTCTTAAATTTTTAGGTACGACTGCTTCTATTGCTGCAATAGGCTCTAAAGTTAAATTACTGACACTTAAACCTACTTTATTCATTACAGTATATAAAGAATCAACAACAGACCTTGGTAAAAATGTTGCAATAACATCTACAGAAGCATTTTCCCCTTTATGTCCTTGTAAATTTGAAATAAGATATCCATTTAAATAATAATTTTTAACAGAATATCCAACACAATAAAGTTTTCCTCCGGTATTCTTATTTATTTCCTTTTCTGCTTCCTTTAAAGCTATAAGCTCTAGTTTTATTATATCTTCCTTATTTATTTCCTCATCTTCATTTAGTTCTGTATATCCACTTGCATTAACAGTTCTTAAAAATCTACCGGCCGCAGCTATTGCCACAGTTGAAAGTTTAATATTAAGTTCCTCTTCAATTTCACTAACTATTTTTTTTACACTTTTGGCAACTAAATCTATATCATGAATTTGTCCATCTATCATTGCTCTTTCTTCATGTTCTACATATTTTTCTAGGATAACATGAAATTTATTTTCCTTAACTACTCCTACTGTTCCAATTATTGAACGAGTTCCTACATCTAAAGCAAATCTAATATCTTTTGAGCTTATCTTCTCCATTCTACCACCCCTTAAAACAATCGACAATTAATATTTGCAATTGATAGAATTCTACTTTTTCATAAAATTTTGTAATATCCTTTACAATAATAAATTATACAGGCTTTATATATATTAGGGAATAGATTAATTTATCATAGATAATATATTATTTTCCATAAGAACCCTTATAGAAAAAGTTCTGCTTTCTTTATCCTCAAAAACTATCTTAACTGCATCTCCTTTTATTTCACTAATATATCCCTCTCCATAATTCTTATGATGAACCGTAATTCCTACTTTTAGGCCGTAATATTCCCTGCTTTCTATTTCTCTAAATTCTCCTTCTGCAACAAATCTTGATACTTCCCTAAATCTACCCTGCTGCTTTTTAGGAGAATATATGTATAAATTTTCTATCGCCCTAGTAACCCCAACATAAAAAAGCCTTCTTTCCTCTTCTAAATTATTTTCTATAGATGACTTATGAGGAATTGTTTCTTCAACTGCATTTATAATAAATACATTTTTAAATTCCATTCCCTTAACACCATGAATAGTACTCAATATAACTCCTTCTTTAACTTCTTTGCTTATCTCTAATTCTTCCCTTACCCTCTCAATATGAGTTAAAAATTCAACTATAGTTTTAAAAGCATTTGCTAAACTTTTAAACTCTTCTAAAATAACTTCAAATTCCTCAATATTTTGATTATATCTTTCTGCATATTCCTTTAAGTAATCTATATATTTTAAATCAGATATTATATATTGAATAGCTGTTCCTAGGGATATTTTGTTTAAATATAATATCTCATTTTTTAATTCCTCAAGTTTTTTGCATTGATAAGGAGCCATATCAATTTTTTCTATTAATAAATCAAAAGCAGACTTATCTTCATAAGATTTCCTAATATAATCTAAATTTGTCTTACTAATATATCTAAAAGGTTTATTAATTATTGATAAAAAACTTTCCCTATCATTAATATTAATTGCAAGTCTTAAATAGGAAATAATATCCTTACATATAAAATGGTCATAAAAATTATATCCTTTATCTAATAATACAAAAGGAATGTTTCTTCTTATAAAGGTATTTATTAAGCTCATGGCCTCCATATTAGTCCTATATAAAATTGCATTATCAGCCAAACTTCCATTTGTTTTTTCTAAAACTTTTGAAATTTCTTCTCCCTGAATACTTTCATCAAAAGGAGTTAAAAATCTAATTAATCCATCATCCTTTTTAAAAGCCTCAATTATTTTTTTATTTCTACTTTTATTGTTGGAAATTATTTTCTTTGAAGCTTCTACAATATTTTTACTGCTTCTATAATTAATAGATAAATAAACCTTTTTAGCTTCCCTAAAAATTTTATCAAAGGTCACCATATATTCTGGTTTAGATCCCCTAAAGCTATAAATACACTGATCCTCATCTCCCACTGCAAAAATTGAATTATCTTCACCTATTATTAATTTTAGGAATTCCATTTGTAACTCATCACAATCCTGAAATTCATCAACTAAAACATACTTAAATAATTTCCTATATCTATAAAGAATATCTTTATTTTCTTTAAATAGATTTATAATTTTAATAGATAGGTCATCAAAATCCCATAAGCCATTAGTAGACTTAAATTCTTCATATTCCTTTAAACACTCTTCAAAAATATCCTTTGGCATAGTCGGACTAAATTCTTCTATTTTCTTTAAAGAAGTTTTAAAAATGGATATATTATTTAATACTTCCTTTATCTTATCTTCACTTACATCATCAGAATATTTAGCAAGTACAGACATTATTATTTTATAAGAACTAGTCCCATTAATTATTTGAATATTGTATCCTTCCCTTAAAAGAAGCTTATAAAAAAGTCCATGAAAGGTTCCAAAAAAAGGCGCCTTTTCCCTATCAAATAAATTTTTGTACCTGCTCCTCATATTATCTGCAGCAGCCCTAGTAAAAGTAATTACTATAATATTAGCTATATTAATTTTTAAATCTTCAACTAAATGATTTACCCTATTTATAATTACAGTAGTTTTTCCTGAGCCGGGAGCAGCAACTACTAAAACATTTCTATCTTTTATATAAACTGCTTCTTTTTGGTATCTATCTAACTTAATAATAACAATCTCTCCTTCTTACTTAAATTATTGCCTTTATTATAAAATAAATTACCGTATTGTAATAATTTCTTTATCATTGTAAAATATTATTATTGTATTTGTATATTTTAAGATTATTTATATAATCATTTTAATATAAAAGGAGAATAAAATGGAAAACTTAATTAGATTTGATGTCACTAACGAACGTAATCTTACTATGTTAGTAGACTTCTATGAACTTACAATGGGAAACGGTTATTTTAATAAAGGTGTTCAAGATAAAATTGCATACTTTGATATGTTTTTCAGAAAAATTCCTGATGATGGCGGATATTGTATTATGGCAGGGGTTGAACAGCTAATACAATATCTAAGCAACTTAAAATTCACTAATTCCGATATCGAATTTTTAAAAAGCAAAAATTTATTTTCTGAAGAATTTTTAGAATATTTAAGAAACTTTAAATTTGAATGTGATGTTTGGGCAATTCCAGAAGGAAATTTTGTTTTTCCTTCTCAACCTCTAGTTACTGTTAGAGGTCCTATTGTTCAAGCTCAATTCATTGAAACCATGCTTTTACTTACAATTAATCATCAAACCCTTATTGCAACTAAAGCAAATAGAATTTGCAGGGCTGCTGCTGGCAGAAAAGTAATGGAATTTGGTTCCCGTAGAGCTCAAGGCTATGATGGGGCTATTTATGGTTCAAGAGCTGCTATTATAGGAGGCTGTGATTCTACCGCATGTACAATTTCAGATAAATACTTTAATGTTCCTGCTGTAGGAACTATGGCTCATAGCTGGGTTCAATTATTTGATAGCGAATATGAGGCCTTTAAAGCTTGGGCAGAAACTTACCCTGATAATTGTTCTCTATTAATAGATACTTATAATGTATTAAAATCTGGATTACCAAATGCAATTAAAGTTTTTGATGAAGTATTAAAACCTCTAGGCAAAAGACCTAATAGTATAAGAATAGATTCTGGTGATATTGCATATCTAACTAAAAAATGCAGAAAAATCTTAGATGAAGCCGGATATAAAGATTGTAAAATATTAGTTTCAAATTCCTTAGACGAACATATAATTAGAGACGTATTAAATCAAGGAGCATGTGTAGATGCCTTTGGCGTTGGAGAAAGATTAATAACTGCTAAATCTGAACCAGTATTTGGCGGAGTTTATAAGTTAGTTGCAGTAGAAAAGGATAATAAAATTATACCTAAAATAAAAATTAGTGAAAATACTGAAAAAATTACTAATCCAGGATTTAAAAAGATTTACAGAATTTTTGATAAGGATACAGATAATGCTATAGCTGACCTTATAACTCTTCATGATGAAGTAATTGATGAAGATAAGCCACTAGAAATCTTCCATCCTATTGAAACTTGGAAAAGAAAGAGAATTACTAACTTCTATGCTAAAGAGTTAATGGTTAAGATTTTTGATAAGGGTAATTTAGTTTATAAGAGTCCTTCAGTATTAGAAATAAAAGAATTTTCTAAGAAAGAAAGTAAGAAAATGTGGCCTGAAATTTTAAGATTTGAAAATCCTCATACCTATTATGTTGATTTATCTCAAAAGCTATGGGATTTAAAGCAAGAATTGCTTCATAAAGGCGGCTATTAAAAATAAATATTTTTTACATAAAAATAACAGTTAAAAATGATTTCTAAATAAATTGAAACCTTCTTAACTGTTATTTTTATTTTTATATTAATAATTTATAACCTTTTCATTGTTAGTAAAATCTAAGTATTCATCCGGCGAATAATAATCACTTTCTAATTGAAATAATAAGGAATCATTATTTTTCCAATCATTGCCGTTTGATAAAAATTCCCTAAATGGGCAAATTTCATGTCCAACTTCCTCAGAATATAATGGGCATGTATTATAACAGCTAACTTTTTCTTTCTTTGTTGACCAAAATGGACATATACTCAAATCTCTCACCCCATTGCGATATTTTTTATATAGCCTTTTACCCCATTATAGTATATATATTTAGAAAAATAAAGTAATTTAACCTTTTTTAGAAAAAATTAATATTTAATGGGTGATTTTTTTACTCCACTCCAAAGAATGAAAATATAAATCCCATAATTTTCCTTCATCCACTCCAAGCAAAGCACATAATTTAATTATTTTTTCTTCTTCTACCTTTTCGTAAGCTAAAACCAGATCAAGAATATTTTTAAGAATACAATTTTTTCCCAATAAAGCTTCTTTAATATTATTATTAATAGGCAAATCCTCAAGAAGTATTTTTAAATCCTTTTCCATCATTAAATGCAAATTAGAAAATAAACCTACAAGGAAGGCCTCCTCTTTCTTTTCATAGCATATTAATTCTGCAAGCTTTTCACAATATTTTGCTCTTATTACAGTATTATAAGTATGTTCATCATTGCTATTTGAAGAAAGTTCAATAAAAGATAATACAGATAACCATTTCATTAGTTCTTCCTTTCCAATAAGTAAAATAGCTTCTTTGATAGAACTTATTTCTTCAATAAAATCAAAATATGATGAATTAATAAATTTTAAGAATTTATATGTTAAAGCAACATCTCTTTTTATCATATTTTCTATCTTTTCAAGATCACTATTTTCTTTTATTAGTTCTGCTAAAATTAAAAATACACTGCTATTTTTAATTTTTATATCCTTTCCTAAAAATATAGATGGTTTACTGTAATAGTAGCCTTGAAAATAATGAAATCCTAATTTCTTCGCTTCATTTAAAGCCTCAATATTTTCTATTTTTTCGGCTAACATTTTAATATTATGTTTCTTACATAGCTTTGCTATTTTTTCCCTTTTTTCTTTAGAAGATAATATAAAATCTACTTTTACTACATCTATCAAGTCTACAAATTCTTTTAAATCTTCTTCCCTTTCAACATCATCTAAAGCAAGGGAATAACCTTGCTTTTTTAATTTTTTTAAATTTTTCATTACCTCTTCAGTAGGCTTTACATTCTCTAATATTTCTATAACAACTTTATCTTTTGGCAGCAATGTAGCAATATTTTTATTAATAAGTTGTTCAGGAAAATTTACAAATCCAATTTTATTATTTGTTAGCTTATCTATTCCAAAAGCATTTATATTCTCTATTAGCTGATAAGTTGCTAATTCATCTTCCACATTAGAATTGAAACTATTTATAGTAGAATTTCTATATAATAATTCATATGCAACAACTTTTTCCTCCCTATCATATATTCCTTGCCTTGCTATAAAAATATCCATAGTCTCATCCTCGTTTATTTATTTTATTTATAATTATGTATCAATTATACAATATTTAACAGAAACCTAAAATATATTTAATATTTTTGTATTTTTATTTTCAAATTTTTATAATCTATTGAAAATATTACAAGCTTTGTATAAAATATTTTTATTATAATTAAAGAAAAGAAATTTAATTAATATTCATTATTTATTAAAATGAAATATTAATAAGTAAGTAATATTGACTTTTAATTGCTATTTATATATAATAAAATTAAAATATATAAAGGATGGTGCACTATGGAAAATATTACTTCTATTTTCAAGGAGAAAAAACTTAAACTGACTCCTCAAAGATTAGCGGTTTATAAATATTTAATGAGCACACATGATCATCCTTCTGCAGAAATTATATATAAAGCTCTTCAGCCTGAATATCCTACTATGAGCTTAGCTACTGTCTATAAGGCCTTAAAGACTTTAGTGGAAGTTAACTTAGTACAAGAAATTAATGTTGGTGAAGGAAATTTTAGATATGATGCTAATTCAACAGAACATGCACATATTCAATGTATAAACTGTGGTAAGGTAACTGATTTGGAAAACATTTCGTTTTCAGCTCTCAATAAAACAGCTGAGGAGAATTCAGAATATAAAATTTTATCAAATAAAATTTTCTTTTACGGATTATGTAAAGATTGTAATAAATAAAGTTAGGGATGTGCCCTAGCTTATTTTTTTATTAAAATATTTTATTTTGTAATAATTTGAATATTAATATTTATCTCTCATATAATTAAATGAGGTGATATGATGGCTAAATTTATTATCATAAAGAAAAAAATAATATTTTATTACATATTAGCTTTATTCTTTTTATTAGTTTTGATATTTTTATTTTTTTCACTAAAAAATAATGACTTCACAGATGAAAATACTATCAATGTATTCACTCCAATAAACTCAAAAAATCATTCTGATTTTGATTTAACTGGTGACGGCATTAATGATAAAATAGAAATTACAAAGGAAAATAATAAATATCTTGTAAATATAAAATCTAATAACAAGGAATATCCCTTAATTAATAAAGAAGGCTCTATATATCTAGGGGATTATACAAATAAATGGCCAATAAAAATAGATGTCTTTGATTTATCAAGAGACAATATTCCTGAAATTATTGTAAGAACATCTTTAAATAATCTTCCAATAAATTATATATTTAATTGGAATGGTGAAAGTTTTATAAATATATTGACAACAAGTGATAACTTAGTTGGAATATTAGATTCTACTAATAATAAAAGCAGTAAATTCTTCTCTCTATCATCAAAAAAGGGGGATAGTTCTTCTAAAGGCTTTATTTTATTATACGATTCATTAAAAGATATTTCTTTTTCTAACACTAAAATTCCATCCCTTTCTCATATACAAAAATTTATAGACGTAATTGAAGCTCCATATGATTTATTAACTCCTCCAGATATTTTTTCATCTGAAATAAATAGTTCAGAATTATCAATATTATGGAATTTAAATAAGGATATCAATAGATACTCTTTTCAAAATGGCTATTTTATAGACTATGATTGGAACAAGGATGGTGAAGCAACAGGTATAAGCTGGCTCTTATCCTTTGAACAAATAAACAGCAAAGATGATTCAGTTATCCCTAAAGAACTTCTTATATATTTAGATATAAAAAAAGATCAATATAATAATTTTAAAATTTATTCCATACAAAAACTTTAAACTTAATTAGAACTTTACTGATATGCAGATAAAATTTTATATTATTCTAGTACTATACTTGTTGATTATATTTTTCTTCTAAAACATATCTAAATAAAATTAAAAGGCCGCATAATTGCGGCCTTAAAGGGGATTGGGGGGGTTTAGCTTAAATGAAAATTTCTTTTCATTTGCTATAGGAGAATGTTTCTCCGGTACATTTATATTATTTACAGATTATATTTTTTTATACTTATTTTTATTTATTTTTTTATTTTATATATCCGTTTTTATAAGCCTCAATTACTTTATCAATAAATTCTACTTTGCTCGGATTTATAATTACTTTTATCGCTTGCAGCATTTCTAGATTTTCATCATCCTCTTCCCCTATTTTAACTTCATTCTTATTTTCTCCTATGTTTAAATTATCACTACTAGAATTATTTATACCACTAATATTTCCCAATCCTAAGTTATTCATCATATTTTGCAAAGCTCCTAAATCTAAGCCCATACCAGCAAAATTTGTATTTGTACTATTTGTTGTATTTGTAGCATTACTATTTAATCCCTGTTTAATATTAAAATTACCTAGATCTAACCCGTCCATTTTCATTGATGATAGCATATTTCCTATCTGACTCATATCTATATTAGAACCTAACATACTAATTAATTGAAGGGGATTTATTCCAAAGGGAGAGTTGTTTAAAAGATTTGAATTACTTCTTTCCTCTTTCTCTCTTCTTCTCCTTCTTTTCTTTGACATTTAAAGTCCTCCTATTATTATTTCTTCCTTCATTATATGTATAGAATTAATATATGTTAATGGTTTTAGACATTTTTTTGGAGGGCATAGCCCTCCATCCCCTATTCTACTAGTAAGCTCCACCAAATGAGCTACACAATGAACCTCCGAATAGTAAGAATAACAAGATTATTAACCATGAGCAATTATTATTTAAAAGTCCTGCCCAACAAGCTATTAATAGGAAGATTATTGGTTGTAAGCAGCTGTCTATTCCTTGGAATCCAAATGAATCATAGCAGCAAATGTCTTTGCAACATTTCTTAGACATATTTACCTCTCCTTTCTATCCTTAATTAGATTATTGTTCCATTTAACAAGTTATTTGTGTCTGAAGTGCAACGATTGCAAATAAATAGAAGTACTAGTAAGAATAAGAAGCCACAGCTATTTTGTATTCCTTGAACTCCTTCATCCCTTCTTCTTCTTCTTCTTGAGCAGCAAGTATTCTTTCTTCCGCTATAGAATAGAATTAATAAGATCCAGATCCAACAGTTAAAGCCGCAGCAGTTAGTACCATTTTGGATTGGGCTTACTCTATCATTACAATCATAAGAATTTAAGCCGTTTAGAATGTCATTTACTTCCATTACTTATTCCTCCTTAAAATTTAGTTAAAATATTTAATTTTATACTACATACTATTCCGAAAAATTTTAATTGCCACTATTTTTATTGTAATATTATTATTTTTTATAAATAAAAAAGACTTATTTTATTTATTAAGGAGTATTTATAGAAGAAAAATTATAAATAAAAATATAAAAAAAAGTAGATAATTCATATAATATGAATTATCTACTAAAAAATTTAATAACTTGTATATTATAAATCTTATTTTTCTACTTTTAATCGCTAATTGTTTCAAGCTCTTCCCTATTAGGAATAATATCACTAAAAAGCTTATCTACTAATTCATCTTTACCCTTTTTATTTAAAGAAGAAAAGAAATATAATTTGTCTTCTTTAGTTAGCTTTAAGCTTTCTCTTATCACCTTTTCGCTCTTTTTTTGTTCATTATTTGATAGTTTATCACTTTTTGTTGCTATTATTACTTCATCATATCCATAATATTTTATCCATTCATGCATTTGAATATCATCAGCTGTTGGTTTATGTCTGGAATCAACAAGTAATATTACTCTTTTTAATTCTTCTCTTCCTTTAAGATAAGTTTCTATTGTTTTACCCCAACTCTCCTTTTCTGCCTTAGATACTTTAGCATATCCATATCCAGGTAAATCAACAAGATAAAATTCATTATTATTTATTATAAAAAAGTTAATTAATCTTGTTTTTCCAGGAGTCTGACTTACTTTTGCTAATTTTTTTCTATTAGTCAAGGCATTTATTATTGAACTTTTTCCTACATTTGATCTCCCAACAAAAGCAACTTCCGGCAAACCAGTTTGAGGATATTGTGATCTTTTTACAGCAGAAACAACAAAATCTGCATTTTTAATTTTAAACAATTGTATCAACTCCAATTATAGCATTATTTATTACTTCATTAACATGATCAACAGTTATAATATTTAATTTATTTTTTACTGATGCTGGTATTTTTATTAGGTCTTTTTCATTTTCTTTTGGAATGATTATTGTATCTATTCCAGCTCTAAAAGCAGCTATAGACTTTTCTTTAAGTCCTCCAATTGCAAGCACTCTTCCTGTTAATGTTACTTCTCCAGTCATTGCAACATTACTTCTAACCTTCTTATTAGTTAAAGCAGACACTATTGAAGTAATTATTGTTACACCTGCAGATGGTCCATCCTTTTTAATCGCTCCCTCTGGGAAATGTATATGAATATCTGTTTTCTTATAAAAATCTTCATTAATTCCATATAATTTTGCATTTGCTCTTACAAAACCAAAGGCAATTTTTGCTGACTCCTGCATTACATCTCCTAATTGTCCTGTAAGGGTTAGTTTTCCACTTCCCTTCATAACAACTGTTTCTACTGGTAAAGTATCACCTCCAGCTGCAGTCCAAGCCATTCCCTTAACTACACCAACTCTATCTTCCTTTTCCTTAACATCAAAACTATATAATTTTCTTCCAAGATACTTTTCTAATCTATTAGAAGCTATTGATATAGATTTTTTATTGGATTTAAGCATTTCTGTGACACATTTTCTAATTAATTTACCTAAAACTCTTTCTAAGCTTCTGACACCAGCTTCTCTTGTATAATAATTAATTATATCCTTTATTGCAGAGTCTGATATTTTAAATTGTTCACTGCTTAATTCATATTCCTTTAATAATTTTGGAATTAAATGATCCTTTGCAATATGATACTTTTCTTCATAAGTATATCCAGATACTTCTATTACTTCCATTCTATCTAAAAGAGGAGCAGGTATTGTGTCTAAAGAATTAGCTGTAGTTATAAATAATATTTTAGATAAGTCTAAATCTAATTCTAAATAATTATCTCTAAAAGTACTATTTTGCTCACTATCTAATACTTCTAATAAGGCATCTGCTACATTCCCTCTAGTATCATAGCCTAATTTATCAATTTCATCTAATAAGATTAGAGGATTATTTACCTTTGTTTCTTTTAATATATATGCAAATCTTCCAGGTATAGCTCCAACATAAGTCTTTCTATGACCTCTTATTTCTGCTTCATCCCTTACTCCACCTAAAGACATTCTAGCAAATTTTCTATTTGTAGCATTTGCAATAGACTTAGCAATTGATGTTTTACCTACTCCTGGAGGACCTACTAAACATAAGATTGGCCCTTTTAAGCTCTTAGTATGCTGCTTAACTGCTAAATATTCAATTATTCTCTCTTTTACTTCTTCTAAGCCGTAATGCTCTTTATTTAATACATTCTCAGCTTCTTTTATATCAAAAATATCCTTAGTGGACTTATTCCATGGAATATCTAAAATCCAATCAAGATAATTTCTAATAACATTTCCCTCTGAACTAAATCCACCTATAGTTCTTAATCTTGATAATTCACTATTTGCTCTTTCTTTTACCGCTTTAGGCAATTTTAATTTATTTATTTTTTCTTCATATTTCTTTATCTCTTTCTTTTCTTCATCATCTTCTCCAATTTCTTCTTGAAGAATCTTTATTTGTTCCCTAATATAATATTCCTTTTGGGACTTATCCACAGTTTCTTTAAGCTTTTTACCTAATTGCTTTTCTAGATTTAATATATCTATTTCTTTTTCGATAAATATTAAAAGTTTCTCTATTCTTTTTATTACATCTAATTCCTGTAATATTTCTTGTTTTTTGCTTTCATCAAATACTACATAAGATGCAACTATATCTGCAAGTTCACTATAATTGCTAATAGAATCAAATATTGTCATTAGAGAAATGCTCGTATTACTTGATGCTTTTAAATATCTCTTAAAACTTTTCTTTAAAGTATTGACATACGCTTCTATATTTTCATAATCATCATTAGAAGGCTCCTTTATTCTTTTTAATTCAGCCTCTATATAATTATCTTCTGCCTTAAAAGATATTAGTTCTCCTCTATCTACTCCTTCAACTAATACTCTTATTATATCATTAGGCAATTTAATTATTTGCTTAATCTTACATATAGTACCAATAGAATATATATCTTCAAATTTTGGTTCATTTATTTCATAGTCTATTTGGCTAACTAAGAATATTTCTGTTTGATTTTCTACTGCAGCATCAATTGCAGCTTTGGATTTTTCCCTGCCTATATCAAAGTGTATTACCATTTTAGGGAAAACACTAATTCCACGTAGAGGAATTAAAGGCAAAGTAATTCTATTTTCACTCATCTTATCTCATCTCCTCTGTAAAACTACTTAATTTATATAAAATAACATAAGAATTTTACTAATCTATTTTATAATAAGTATTTTAGACTATTTAAAGTTTTATAACAATAATATTATAATATAAAGAAAACTTTTATCAATGTCAAAAATGTTAACAATATATCACGGAAAATATATGTTAATTAACAGGAAGAAATAAAAATTAAACAAAATAATTGACAGCAGAAGCTGAGAGTTGATATTATAAAACTTTTTACAAAATATATCAACCTCTTTTTTCTAACTGTCAATTAACTTTAAATTATTCTCCTTTTGCTGATAAAATATCTATATTATCATTAATCTTAATATTTTCACTTTTATCCTTTAACCCTTCTTTGCCTATTGCTATATTTAAAACATCTCTTATAGATCTTACTGGTATTACTTTAATATTTTTCATCTCCTTAAATGAATCACTCCAGTTTTCATTAGGAATTATTACTTTTTTAGCTCCTGCTTTTTCTGCCGCTTGTATCTTTGCCAAAATTCCCCCTACTGGTCTTACTTCTCCTAAAATACTTACTTCTCCTGTCATTGCTACTTTATTATCTATTTCGACATTTTTAATTGCACTATATATAGCCATCGCTATCGCTATTCCTGCTGAAGGTCCATCTACTGGCATTCCTCCTGGTATATTGATATGTATATCAAAATTTTCACATTCTAAATTATAAATATTATTAAGAACTGTAAGTACATTTTGTATTGAAGAATATGCTGTACTCTTTCTTTTCATCTTTCTATTATTTGAACTTAATTCTTCTTCCTCAATAATACCTGATACCTTTAAGCTTCCTAGTCTTCCTTTTACTCTCTTGGCAACTGCTTCTATTTCCATTAATATTCCAATATTAGCTCCATGAACTGCTAAACCATTGACTACTCCCACTTGAGCTTGATTTCTAATTTTTTTATCTGGAATTTGTGTATAATTACCATTTTCTATAACCCATTGTATATCCTGATCCCTTATGTTTTTTCTATTCTCATTTATAGCAATACCTGATGCAAGCTGAATTAAATTTACTACTTCTCTTCCATTTGTACAATATTTAGAAACTAGTTCTAAAGAACTATCGCTAATTTCTAAATTAACCTTTTTAACTGTATTAGCTGCTATTTTTTTTATATCTTCTTTTTGTAAAGATTTAAAAAATATTTCAACACATCTTGATCTAATTGCCGGCGGAATTTCTTCAGGGCCTCTTGTTGTTGCACCAATTAATCTAAAATCTGCTGGTAATCCATTATCAAATATTTCTTTTATATAGTCAGGCATATTTGGATTTTCACTGCTATAATAAGCACTATCTAAAAATACCTTTCTATCCTCAAGTACTTTTAATAGTTTATTTAACTCTATAGGATGAAGTTCCCCAATTTCATCTAAAAATAAGATTCCTCCATGAGCTTTAGTTACTGCTCCTGGTTTAGGCTGAGGTATTCCTGCAATTCCTAGAGAGCCTGCTCCCTGATAAATAGGATCATGAACTGAACCTATTAAAGGATCTGCAATTCCTCTTTCATCAAATCTAATAGTAGTAGCGTCAATTTCTACAAATTTAGCATTCTCCTTAAAAGGAGAATTAATTCTCTTTTTTGCTTCTTCTAAAACCAATCTAGCAGCTGCTGTTTTTCCAACTCCAGGTGGACCATATATTATTACATGTTGAGGGTTCGGCCCGCATAAGGCTGCCATTAAAGCCTTTATTCCATCCTCCTGACCAATTATCTCTTCAAAACTAGTTGGTCTGCTTTTTTCAGTTAGAGGCTCAGTTAAGCTTATACTCCTCATCTTATTCAATTTATCCATTTCTTTCCTATTTTCTTTTTCTATAACTATCTTGTTAGTTTTTCTATTATTATTAGCCATCATGTAATATATAAAGATTATCAATGTAGTTATTTGAAGTAATATTAATAATTCATTCATAGCTTCCGCATTAATATTTATAATGCATCCTCCTCTCTTTTCTTTCTATTTATCATATCAATTATTATTGACTTCATTAATGGTTAATATTCTATTCACAAAAGAATAACTTTTGTGCAGTTAACAGTTAAGAGTACACAGTTTACATTTTAAGCAATAAAAAAACTGCTGACATTACGTCAACAGTTTAAAATCTAATAATATTTCAGCCGCCAAAAATCTACAATAACTGTAAACTCTCAATTGATTAAGCTGTTTCTATATCTTTTCTTTTCTTTCCTTTTTTAGAAGACTTTAATTGAGGTCTAACTTCACCTTCTTTTAATCTAACAATTTCAGGTGATTTTTTTTCTTTTATACACTCTTCATTTATAATAACTTTTGTAATAGTTTCATCTGAAGGGATGTCATACATTATTTCTGTCATAGTTTCTTCAACTATTGATCTTAAACCTCTTGCTCCAGTCTTTCTTTCAATTGCCTCATTAGCGATTGCTTCTAATGCCTTCTCATCAAACTCTAATTCAACATTATCCATTTCGAATAATTTTTTATATTGCTTTACCAAAGCATTCTTTGGCTTAGTTAGTATATTTATTAATGCATCTTTATCTAGGCTTTCTAAAGTTACGATAACAGGTAATCTACCAACAAACTCTGGAATAAGACCAAACTTTAATAAATCTCCTGGCATTATTTCTTTAAGAAGTTTTCCTACATCTTTTTCATGTTTAGATGCAATTTCAGCTCCAAATCCAATAGAGCTTCTTTGAGTTCTCTTTTCTATAATTTTATCCAAACCATCAAAAGCTCCACCACAAATAAATAATATATTAGATGTATCTATTTGAATAAACTCTTGATGTGGATGCTTTCTACCACCTTGAGGAGGTACTGAAGCAGTTGTTCCTTCTAATATTTTTAATAATGCCTGTTGAACACCTTCTCCAGAAACATCTCTTGTTATTGATGGATTTTCAGATTTTCTTGCTATTTTATCTATTTCATCAATATAAATTATTCCTTTTTCTGCTCTTTCTATATCATAGTCTGCATTTTGAATTAGTTTTAATAGGATATTTTCTACATCTTCACCAACATAACCAGCTTCAGTTAATGTTGTTGCATCTGCTATTGCAAAGGGAACATTTAAAAACTTAGCTAAGGTTTGTGCTAATAAAGTTTTTCCTGAACCAGTTGGCCCTAATAAGAGAATATTACTTTTTTGAAGCTCTATTTCGTCATCTATAATATTTGAACTAATTCTTTTATAATGATTATAAACAGCAACAGCTAAAGCTTTCTTAGCTTGTTCTTGACCTATAACATATTGATCTAAATAGTTTTTTATTTCTTTTGGCTTAGGAACAGTTGTTGTATCTATTTCAACATGATTTTCAAATTCATCTGCAATTATTTCTGAACATAAATCTATACATTCATCACAAATATATACTCCTGGTCCAGCTATTAATCTTTTTACTTGTTCTTGATATTTACCGCAAAAAGAACATTTCAATTGTTTTTTGTCGTCGTATTTAGCCATAAATTCACCTCGCTTAAGTTAGGATAAACTATTTTTTATCGTTAGCTAAATTATTCTTAGTAATAACCTTATCTACTAATCCATAATTCATAGCTTCTTCTGCAGACATAAAATTATCTCTTTCAGTATCTGCCTTAATTTTTTCTATAGGTTGATTAGTATTTTCACTTAATATTTTATTTATTATCTCTTTAATCTTTAATATTCTATTAGCATGTATTTCAATATCTGTCGCTTGACCTTTAAATCCACCAAGAGGCTGATGAATCATTATTTCGCTGTTAGGTAATGCAAACCTTTTACCTTTTGCTCCAGAAGAAAGTAAAAATGCTCCCATTGAGGCAGCCATACCTATACATATAGTTGAAACATCTGGTTTAATATATTGCATAGTATCATAAATTGCCATTCCTGCAGTTATTGATCCGCCTGGACTATTTATGTAAAGATAAATATCTTTATCAGGATCTTCACTTTCTAAAAATAATAATTGTGCAACAACCAAGTTTGCTGTATCATCATTTATTTCTCCACTAAGCATAATTATTCTATCTTTTAGAAGTCTTGAAAAAATATCGTATGACCTTTCTCCTCTACCTGTTTGCTCTACAACCATTGGAACCAAACTCATTTTATTCACTCCTTTTTTTCTTTATTCTCTCTTATATAATATATCCATATTTAAAAAAACTAATTATATTTGCTTATAATAAAATTATATAAAACTTTATTAATTTTGTTAATATTCACTTGAAATAATTGCCAGAATTTTATTCTGGCAATTATCTTTTAATATTCTATTGATTATTTTCTACTAAGAAGTTTAAAGTTTTTTGTATTTTAACATCATATTCTAATGCAGATCTTTGATTCTTTATTAATAAATCAATCATTTTTTCGTCACTAGCTGCTGAATACATTTCTGCAACTTCTTTAGCTCTTTCTTTTATGTCTTCTTCTGTTGCTTCAATATTTTCAACATCTATAATTTCTTGTAAAACTAAATCAGTTTTTACTTTATTAAGAGCATTTTCTCTCATGAAATCTCTTGTTTTTGCTTCATCTGATCCAGTGAATTGGTAATATTGTTCTAAGCTTAATCCTTGATACTTAAGTCTTTGTTCTAAGTCTTTTAACATAGAATCAATTTCTTTTTCTACCATTACTTCTGGAACATCTATAGTTGCATTTTCAACTACTGCCTTAAGAACAGCATCTTCAAATTCTCTTTCTTCTCTTGCTTTATTGTTCTTTTCTAATTTAGCCTTAATATCCTCTTTTAATTCTGCTAATGTTTCAAATTCTGAAGCTTCACTTGCAAATTCATCATCTAATGCAGGTAATTCTTTTACCTTTATATCTTTAACTAAAACTTCAAATCTTGCCTTTTTGTTGTTTAAATCTTCTCTTCCATAGTTTTCAGGGAATGTTACATTTACATCTACCTTATCTCCCACTTTTGCTCCAACTAATTGATCTTCAAAATTATCTATGAAAGTACCTGAACCAATTTCTAGAGAGTAATCCTTGCCTTCTCCCCCTTCAAAAGCAACATCATCAATAAAGCCTTTGAAGTCTATAACTGCTATATCACCTTTAGCAATTTCTCCATCTTCTTTGCTTTCTATTCTTGCATTCTTTTCTTGCATTTCTTTTAATCTATTTTCTACATCTTCATCAGTAACTGGGTATGTAGGTCTTTCAACTTTTAATCCTTTATATTCACCTAATTGAACTTCAGGATAAACTGTTACTTCAGCAGTATAAACGAAATCTTTTCCTTCTTCTGCTGTAATAATGTCTATATTTGGATAATCAACTGGCTTAATATCATTTTCTTCTAAAGCCTTTCCATATGAAGAATCTATTGCAAAATTAATTGCATCTTCTAAAAGAACTCCAATTCCATAATACTTTTTAACTATATTTATTGGAACTTTTCCCTTTCTAAAACCTGGAACATTAAAGCTTTTTACATTCTTTTTATAAGCCTTCTTTATAGCTTCATCAAATTTTTCTGCTTCAACAGTAATTTCTAGCTTAACTAGATTCTTCTCTATTTTTTCCATTTTAGCTTTCATTGTACTCTTCCTCCTAAAATAGTGCATACTATCTTGATTAATATAACTATGCCATTATAACATATTTCCTAAATTATTTTCAAATATTTGTTTAAATTTCACATTAATTAATTAACTAATTGACCATTTTGATTTACATATTTAACATTGCCATCAATTAATACTTCTAAACCTTTATCAGTTAACTTATTTAATTTTACCTCTTTCCCTTTTGAATTCCATAAAGTTTGATGTGTTTTACTATCAAGATCAACTATCCATATATATTTATTTAAATCATATCCAAAATATGGAACATTACTGATATAAGCTGCTTTTGTATCAGAAATAAATTTCGCATCTACATTCCATATATAATTCTCATAGGTTTTTAATACAGTATTTTTCTCAAAAACTTCTCCATTAGGAGCCACATAGTTTGGTGCATGTATAAGCACTTCTGTTTTATCAGTTTTAAATATTTTCATATCTTGATTTTTATCAATAGTTATCACAGCTGTTCTTGATGGATTTATTGAATATGTTAATTTTGCCTTATTTTCTTTGATTTCTTTAAATTTCTTAACACCATTTAGTTCTTCATATCCTAAAACTAAAGTATCTGTTTCATTTACTTTAAGTTCAATAATCTTTTCTTCTACTTTCTCTTCTTCAACTTCTTCTGCTGTTTCTTCTGTAATATTTTCCTCAGCTAAATTTTCCTCCTTTGCTGAAATATTATCTTCCGAATCAACCCAAGCTTGAATTTTATCTTTTAGCGAAGCAAAATTAATATTACTTACTAATGATTTGGAAACAACAACAATGAGTACTAATAATATAAGAGCAGAAATCATTATAATTCTTTTTCTACGTGCTCTCATTTTTCTTTCATACTCTCTACTAAATATGCTAGGCTTCCTCACACCCAAACCCTCCTGTTTAATATTTTTATAAAAATTATCTATTTATAAAAGTATCTACATTTATCTATATATAAATACCTATTAAACTAAATTATTTTCTACAACCACACTTTTTATCACTACTTTTTGTGCTGCAGCATCCGCCACATTTAATTAATCCAAGATCTCTTAAATCACCTATGGATAACTTAGCTACATTTTCATCATAATCTTCGTAGTCTGGTGTAGATTTTAATATATTCTTATCAAATTCTAACATAATAATCACCTCATTATCTATTATATACTTAAATTTTAATATTCCATATATATATTTTAAATTTTACATAAATTTATACTTTTTCCTAATTATATTTAATTTTGTATTAAACTTTTTATTATTTTTTGAATTTTTTATAAAATATATTGGTTTTTTCGTCCAAATATACTATAATTATATATAATAATACAGTATTTTGTTATTTATACAAAATATTATCTCTAAATTAACAACCCCATAATGTTCATTTCTCCCTTAAAATGAACATTAATCCCTTATAAAGAGCTGGCAACAGCTCTTTCTTTTTTTGTAATATAATAGCTAGTCCTTGACAATTATAGATAATTTTCTTTTTGTCGAAATTCTATATCTATTACAAAAGGTGTTACAAAAATCTTGTAACACCTTTAATATTTCCAGTAAATTTAATACCTGCTTTTTATAAGTAATTCCATGGATTCACTGCTTGTCCGTTTATTCTAATTTCAAAATGAATATGTGGTCCTGTACTCATTCCTGTAGATCCAACATAGGCAATAACTTCTCCTTGACTGACTGCTTGCCCATTACTTACTAGCAATTGACTATTATGAGCATATAATGTTTGAACTCCGCTTCCATGATCTATTATTATTACATTACCATAATCCGACATCCATCCTGAATAGGCAACAACTCCGCTTTTTGAAGCATATACAGGAGCTCCATATGGATCTGCAAAGTCGACTCCTCTATGATAACCTGCTGCTCCAGTAACAGGATTTATTCTCGGTCCAAAATCATCAGTTACCGGACCATAACCTGGTCTTATAAAAGATTCTGAACTTGGATTATTTACTGTTCCGCTATTATTTTGATTATTACCGTTATTTATTTGATCCAAAATACTGCTTAATTGAGCTTCTAATTGTTCATTATATGCAGTCAAATCACCAATTTCACTTTCTATTTGATCTTGTTCATATGCAAGGCTGTTAATGATATTTGTCTTTTCAGACTCTAAAGTATATAGCTCATTCATCTTGCTTTCATGTTCATTTTTCTTAACTAGAAATTCTTCTTGAGCCTTAAGCAATTCATCTTGTTTTTCAACCAAAGAGCTTTTACTAATTTCTATTTCTTCTAATTTTTTATTTATTTCTTCTTTCTCTATATTTAATTGCTCTTGTATCGCTCTTAACTCCTGGACCAATTGCTTGTCCATTGACATTATTTTAATTATATCTCCAACATTATTAAAGAATTCTGTTAAACTTTTACTTTCTAATACCATATATATCATATTAGTTGTAACATCTAATTTATAATAACTTCTTATTCTATTTTCAAGTAATGTTTTTGCCTCATCCTCTTCTTTTTTCTTTTCTTCAATTAAAGCTTCCTTTAATGAAATTTCACTTTTAGCATTCTCTATTTCCCTATTAATGGAATCTATTTCTGCTTGTACTTCATCTATTTTACTTTGATATGCATCAACTTCTTCTTGCGCCCTTTGAAGTTCTATGCTCTTTGCATCTATTTCATTTAAAACTCCCTGCAGTTCTTCCGAAGTAATTCCTATTTGATTGATTATTTCATTCTTTTTCTTTTCTAATTCTTTTATACTAGAATTATTTTGATTTATTTTTTCCTGAAGAGAATTTTTTGTATCTGCAAAAGAAATCATATTATTTGAAAAAACTATAACTATCGCTATTGCTATAGCTTTAATATTTTTTTTCATTTTACCCCCACCTATAACTTAGCATTTAATAAATGATTTATTCCAAAATGTCTATTATCCATTTATTACATTGCTTACATTTATAAATTCTAATTACAAAAAGACTTAAAAAAGCTCTATCTTCTTCATCTAATAATTCAGCTTCATATCTTGTTATGAAATTATCTTCTTCATCTATAAACCCCTGTATTTCAACTATATAATTCTGATTTGTTTCATAGCAGCAGTCATTTTTATCAACAGTTTCTATTTCTTCATAATCAAGTTCTAAACTTAATTCTTGAATTATTGGTATTATATCATCATAATCCTCTATATTATCTAAAAATTCTTCTTCGTAAAACTCTAAATTCTTTATTTCGAATAATTTTTTCATAATAACTCACCTTTATATATATTTCATTTTAATTTTATATTTAATCTTATTTTTTATCAAGTTATAAATCTGCAAGAAATCTTGAATTTTCTATTTGTAATATTATCTTAATATTTATTGTAGTATTTTATAAAATTATTTTTGTCATAAAGTTCCTCACATAAAATTTAGTTTAATAAAAATAATAATAAAGTAATAATTTTTTTAATTTATAACAACATAGGAGGAATAAAACTATGGGAAAACATGATGATTCTTCTACAAATCAAGGAAAAAATCGTAAAAAAGAAAACAGTTCTGGAACTAAAGGGGTAAAGAAAAATAAAGAAAAGTAAATATAAAAAGGTGTTCCAAAACAATAATTTGAAACACCTTTTTCTTTAATTATTTTTCTTTTCTAATCTTTCTTTTAATTTTTCAAGTCCAAATATCAAGGCCCCGCCTATTAAAAAAAATAAAATACTAAAATTGCTAAAATTCATGGGATCTAATGGCACTGAAATAGTAGTTGGTCCCATAATTACTGGATAAATAGAACCAATCATCAAACCCAAAATAGCGTATATTGTTTTTGACCTATGCTTTTCTAAAACATACTTTAATAATCTTATTGTTGATACTATTCCTGTAATGATACCTAAAGCAAAGACAACTAAAATAGGCATATAACTAAAATCTAAAGATATAAATTCTTTAATAGCAGCAATTATAGGTCCATAAAGACCAAAAATTAATAATAAAGTTGATCCTGAAATTCCTGGTAAAACCATAGCGCATATTGCAATTGCTCCACAAACAAAAGTATATATTGCTAATCCAATATTTAAGTTACTTATAGATAAATCCATTCCACCCTTATTACTTGTTGGATTAAAGTAAGTAATTGCAGCTACAACTATTATTCCAAGTATAGTAAAAATTATATTTTTATATTTTCCTATTATATTATTCTTTTCTTCTTTAAAAACTATAGGAATTGAAAATAATATAAAACCAATAAATAAGGAACTTATTTTATAAATGTGAGTTTCAAAAACTGAAGCAATGAATAGTACAGATAGTAGAAATCCTATAACCCATCCAATTCCTATTTTAATTAAAAATTTTATTGCTTCTTTTTTATTTTCTTTAGTGCTGCTTATAGACATTAACGAATTTAAAGAATTAATAAATTTATCATAAAATCCTAGTATAAAAGCTATAGTACCTCCAGATACCCCTGGAACACTATCTGCCATAGCCATACAAAAACCTCTTATAAAATTTATTATGTACATTTCTCTTTTCTCCTAACCTTGTTATTTTTCAAATAAAGCTATAAAATAAATTATATTATATTTTTTTTGATAAACAATTATCAACCATTAATTGTAAAAGTAATTAGTTTTTACCAGGAATTATTCCTTCAAAAGAATTATAATAAACTGTTTTATTAATTTCATAGCGTTTTTCATGAAGTGGATTTGGCTTAGAATCTTCACTTGGATATCCCATTGGAAGAATTGCTACTGGAACAAGGTATTCTGGTAATTCAAATTTCTCCTTTATAGCTTCTGGATCAAAGTGTCCTACCCAAGTTGTTCCTAATCCTAATTCAGCAGCTTGGAGCATCATATGGGTTGTTACAATACTTGCATCTACTTCTCCCATTTCCTTCTTATCATAAGACCTCTTCCAACTTACTGTAGAATCATAACAAATTAATAAAGCCAAAGGAGCATCAAAATGATATCTAGTACATAATTTTAGTTTTTCTAAATTCTCTTCACTATTAATAACAAGAATTCTTTGAGGCTGAAAATTTACAGCAGTTGGTGCAAGTCTTCCTGCCTCTAAAATCATGTCTAACTTTTCCTTTTCCACTTTCTTATCACTAAACTTTCTAACAGAATATCTCTCTTTTGCAAGCTTTAAAAAATCCAAAATACATCCCTCCTACTTTAACTAATTTTACCTTAAAAATCTTCATTCTTCAATTTTTCTAAGACTTCTCCTGAAAGCCTGTAATTTGTCCATTCTTCCATTCTTATAGCTCCCATTGATGCATAAAAATTTCTTGCTGCTTCATTCCAATCAAGACAAGTCCATTCAATTCTTTGACAATTTTCTTCTTTGGCAATTTTTCCTAAAACCTTAAAAATTTCTCTTCCAAAACCTCTACTTCTAAATTCCTTTTTTATAAAAATATCTTCTATATAAAGTCCTGGAGCACAATTAAAGGTTGAAAAATTATAAAAGAATACCACATAGCCAACAGCTAGGCCATTATATTCAGGAATAAGAATTTCTGCTCTTTTTTTCTCAAAAATAGATTTTCTCAAAATTTCCTCTGTTCCAACAACTTCATGAAGAAGTTGTTCATATTCAGCCATTTCCTTAATCAATAAATATACTAAACCTATATCCTTTTCTTCAGCTTTTCTTAATATAAAATTTTCAATATTAGTAGTATAATACTCCATATATTCTTCCCCCTTAATTTCTAACTAATACTTATTCCTATAGAATATAAATATTTTCAATATACTTTTCTTATTAAATTCCTAATATAGCCATTACTATTATTAAAATAAATATTATTAATAAAGGAGCTACCATTATTGCCATGCCTATAGGATTACCTAAATTTACATCCCATCCAATACCTATTCTCTTTTCTATGAATATACTAGGATCATTCTTATTATAATAAAAATTTCCTAATATCCAGTACTTATCGTCATCTCTATAAATTTCTTTTTCATTATTACTAACTTTAATATTTTTTCCGCCTTGACCAATTTTGTAACTTACTATAGAAAAAATTATTAGGGTTACAAATATAATAGATAATAGCACTCCACTAATGATATTTATATTCCAAGCGTAAATTGTACATAACTGAATAAAAGAAAATAAAACAATGATTTTCAGGGCAATAATAAATAAAAATATTGAATTATATTTTTTGAATATCTTTCTTTGTTCCCTTATTTCACTTATACTTCCACTATTAATATCTGTTTTACCATTAATAGCAAATTTATTGATTACCATAAAAAGTAATATCATTAAAACTTGAATTATTGGAAGTAATATTAAATAAATAAATCCAGAAAAACTACTTTTTACTACAAAACTATCTGGAATTCCTTCTCCATTATAATGTGTAGGAAAAACTTCAGGTATAATATCATAGGAAAGAAAAGTTATAACTAATGTAATAATAGGTAATATTATTAAAAATAAAAAATCTCTATTTTTTATTCCCCTTAGTTCCTTTTTATTCTTGGGCTTTCTTATAGAAGTATCCACCACTACTATATTTTTCCCTAACTTATCCCACTTTTTTTCTTTCTTTAGATCTAACATTCTTTTCCAAAAAATAAGTAAGGGTAAATTGGTTAAAACTATCAAAAATAAGATTAATGAAATAAAAATATATACTTTAAAATATAAATATAACAAAAAGTTAATAATAAATATAGTTGGTAAAATTGATAATATATATATTTTTTTATATTCCTTTTCTAATTTTTTAATATCTTCATCATTTTTAAATTCTTCAGGAACTCTTACTCCAAATATTATTCCATTGTTAGAAAATTTATTAACAAATAAACCTTGAAAGAAAGATATTATGCTTAGAAATACCATTACAATATAAATAATTATCATATCCATATTATTTATTCTCCTTATTTATAAATTCCTCATAAATATTATCTATCTTCTTTTTCACTTCCTCAATACTTATATTTCTATTAATACATTGTGCAATATAAAAATATAGATTTTCATTAAATTCATTATTAAACTTTTCTGTTGATATATCTAAATTTAATGATACTATTGCTCCTTTTCTTCTATCAATTTTAATATAACCTTCCTCTTTAAGAATATTATAGGATTTATTTACTGTATGCATATTAACTCCAATATCTTCTGCTAATGACCTAACGGAAGGAAGTTCTTCTCCTAATTCAATTTCTCCTTTTGCAATTCCCTCAATTACCTGATTTTTAATTTGCACATATATTGGAGTTTCTGAGTCAAAGTCTATTTTTAAAATCAAATTTAAACACCTCCCTTTTTTCATTATACAAGGGCACAGTTCATAGTTAAGACTAAATTATTTCCTCAACTATGAACTGTGAACTTTACACTAATAAAATTACTTTCGCAAAATACTATATTTTTTTAAATAATTTTACTCCTACTGTATTTAGAATTATCAATAATACACTAAGTACTATTAGCAAATAAATTACAACTAATATCATAAATAAATTAATATTAGTAATATTTCCTTTTATAAATACAAATATTGGTACTGCAACAATAAATGCTGATAAAAGCATTTGTACAAAAACACTAGTACTTTGTTTTACTACTGTAGTTTCCGATGTCCATTCTAATTTAGGAAAATATAAATTCACTATAAGTCCAAGTATTGCTGTCACAAAAGAATAAATGATAGTTATTATTAATAAAAATATTAAATTTGCAAGTGAAAATTTTAAGGAAATATAAAAAATTAAATTACTTATTAAAGCAGCAGGCAATATTAATAATATATTTAATGCTATTTTTCCTTTAAAAATTTCCTTCTCAACAATTGGTGTTGACTTTAATATCCATAAATTCTTTCCTTCTAAAGAAATTGATGAACTGCTAGTGCAGGACATTGATAAGGATCCACATACAATTGCTGCGATAAATAAAGGTATCAGTTGATCACTAAATTCAAGTTCTGCTATAGTATAAATTGCTTCTTTTCCAAAAATAATTGTTGCTATGGCAGCAATTAATAATAAAATTGGGCCTATTATTGTATTTAAAAGATAAATTGGTGTTGAAAAATATCTTCTTGCTTCCTTTTTGAATAATGCGGCTGTTTTAGAAGAACTAGTTATTTTTCCTAATTTATAATCTGATCTTCTATATGTTTCTTCTAATCTTAAGTTTATTTCTTTAAAACTTCTACTAAAGATTACTATAAAGATTGAAAATGCAACTATTGAAATTCCAATAAAAATTGCTAAATCCTTTATATTTAAAACTGTTAGTGCTCTAGTAGCATAAATTAATGGTGGATATATTTTAGAAATTCCCTCTGATATTGATTTACTACTTAATATAATCTTTTGAATTAAATCTCCACTATAAAAAGAAATTAAAATAATTAATAATATTAATAATATTGACCCAAAATTTATAATAAGGTTTTTATATTTCAGCCTTGAAGATATAAAAGAAATTAAAAATGCTATTATTGAAGATAACACTATCGGTATTAAAGGAAGAAATATAAACACTACAGCTAAATAAAGAAAATATAAACTTGAATTTTCTGCCTTAATAAAATATACAATAGCCTGAGGTAGAAAAGTGAATATCAATACAAAATAATTCATAATTAACAAATTAAGCATTTTAGTTATTAAAATAATATTAGGCTTTATAGGCATACTCATAAGCAAATAATAATCCTTAGAAGAAAAAAGTAAACCTTGAGCCTTATATATTGAAGTAAAAATAATAATAATAACACTAAGAATAAAAGACATTGTTATCTGCAAATCTAACATTCCTACAGCCTTTAAAGCATCAGCCATAAAATAAGAATTAATTGAAGCAGAAAAAGCTAATGATAAAAAGGAAATTAGTATTAAAATAAAAATTGATATACTTCTAAATCTTTCCTTTTTTGATTTCTCTTTTAATAATTTATTAATTCCTGTAGAATTAATAAAAGTTGTTTTAAATAATATATATAATTTATTCATTATCTATCAACTCCATAAAAATATCTTCTAATGAACTATTTCCCTTTACCTCATCCATTTTTCCTTCTGCTACTATTTTTCCAGTCTTAATTATAGCTACCTTATCACAAATTTTTTCCGCTACCTCTAATACATGAGTTGAAAAGAATATTGCAGTTCCTTCCTTACACAATTTCTTCATTTCTTCCTTTAATAAATGAGATGCCTTTGGATCTAATCCAACAAAGGGCTCATCTAATATTAATAACTTTGGTTTATGAATTAATGCTGATATTAAGACTAATTTTTGCTTCATACCATGGGAATAAGATGAAATTAAATCCCCTAAAGCAGGTAATATTTCAAATTTTTCTGCATAAAATTTAATTAATCTTTCACGTTCTTCCCTTGAAACTTCATAAATATCAGCTATAAAATTTAAATATTGAATTCCTGTAAGATAATTATAAATATCAGGATTATCAGGTATATAAGCAATTTTTCTTTTACATCCTATCGGATCATTCTTAATTGAAACTCCATCTATAAGTATTTCTCCCTCTTCAAACTCTAAAATTCCTACTATAGCCTTTATCGTGGTAGTTTTCCCAGCTCCATTATGACCAATAAATCCAAATATCTCACCCTTATTTAATTTTATAGAAATATTATCTACAGCCTTTTTTCCATTCTTATATGATTTTGAAAAATTTTTAATTTCTAACATAACAATCTCCTTTCTATTTGTTATATATATACTATAATAAATAGAATAATATTACAAGTATTTCAACTTATAATTTTTTGAAAATTTTAATTATTAGAACTTATTTTTGGTAAGTATTTTTATCTTTACAGTTCTATCTTATATGATAAAATAAAAAAAGAACGGTCGGTATTCTTATGAAACCGAACCAAAGTAAAATATTTCTTTTTTGCCGAATTATATCCATTATGGAATGAGAACGGAGGGATTGTTATGTTAAATGAAAGGGGATTAGGAAATTCTCGCGAACACATAAGAAAAATGGTAGTTATTTCTATGCTATCAGGTATAAGTATTTTTTTAGGATTAACTGGACTTGGTTTTATACCTCTTCCACTATTTAAGTTAACAATACTTCATTTACCTGTAATTATTGGAGCTATAATCGAAGGTCCTGTTGTTGGAGCTTCAATTGGATTTATTTTTGGTCTGTTTTCTATTTATCAAAATATAACAGCACCAACAGTAATGTCTCCATTTTTCTATAATCCAATAGTTTCAATACTACCAAGAGTATTAATAGCTATCACAGCTTATTATACTTATAATTTCTTAAAGACAAAATTAAAGAATTTAAAGCTATCTATTGGAATAGCTTCTATTATTGGTTCCTTAACAAATACAGTAGGTGTACTTGGTTCAATATATCTATTATATTTTAAAAGTTATTCCGATATTCTAATTGCTAATGGAACCATAACTTCTAGTTCGAGAAGCAGTGTTGCTTTAGCTTTATTATCAATAGTAACTACCAATGGACTAGCAGAAGCTATATTATCTGCACTAATTTGTACAGCAGTTGTAATTTCAGTTTTTAAAATGCAAAAAAGAAATAAATAAATTTAGAATTCTAGGTTGTTTGAATTTTTTTCAAACAACCTTTTATAGTTTGTACCATTTTATTCATCTTATTAACTCTTTTTCCTATTATGGCTTTATTTTAATAGTTTATTATGTGTAAAAATACATAATCTATTAGTGCAAAGTAAAACTTGACTTTGCAAAACAATATACAAGCTTCATATGAAGCAAGTAAAGGAGGAATTAAAAATGGCAAACAGAAACAAAAAAAATCCGGGACTTCAAAATTTAAAAAACCAAGTTTCTTCTGAATTTGGAGTACAATTCGGAGAATACAACGGAGACTTAACTGCTAGACAATGCGGAAGCGTTGGCGGCGAAATGGTTAAGAGAATGATAGAATCTTACACAGGAAAAAATCAATAAACTAACTAAAGCCAAAGCTTCTAAAGTTTAAAGGAGGAGTTAATTATGGCAACAAAAAATAAAAAGAATCCAACTCTACAAAATTTAAAAAATCAAGTTGCTTCTGAATTTGGAGTACAATTCGGAGAATATAGTGGAGACTTAACTGCTAGACAATGCGGAAGCGTTGGCGGCGAAATGGTTAAGAGAATGATAGAAACTTACGAAGGAAAAACTAAATAAAGAAACTTTAAATTAGCTTTTCAAAATATTCCTTATGCACAATACAAAACTTCGTAACTTTTAGTAAAGGAGGAGTTTGTTATGGCAAGAGCTAATAAAAAGGGATTAGCTAATTTAAAAAATGAAGTTGCAGCCGAATTAGGTGTTAACTTCAAAGAATATAACGGAGACCTAACTGCTAGACAATGCGGAAGCGTTGGTGGCGAAATGGTTAAAAAAATGATAGAAAACTACAAAGGAACAACTAGGTAGAAAAACTACTGAGTAAAAATGTTTCTGAGTAGAAATAGCAAAAAAATAGAAAAACTGAATATATAAAAAGAGGAGCTGTTTACACAGCTCCTTTTCAATTTTAAATTGTGATTATTGTTATCTATAAACTACTCTTCCTTTATGATAAATTCTTCACTTTCAAGGTCAATAATCACATTAGATCCATAACCTATTTCTCCCTTTATTATTTTTCTTGCTAAAGAGTTTTCAATTGTATTCTGAATATATCTTCTTAATGGTCTTGCTCCGTATACAGGATCATACCCTTCTCTAGCCATTAAACTTTTAGCTTCTTCAGTAACTTTTAAGCTAATATTCCTATCCTTAAGCCTTTCTGAAACTTCCTCTAGGAAAATATCAATAATTTTCTTTATACCATTTTCTGTTAAAGGCTTAAACATTATAATATCGTCTACTCTATTTAAAAATTCTGGTTTAAATCTTAATTTCATTTCATTCATTACTCTATTTCTTATTTCTTCATCAATACTATCCTCGCCTTTATTTTCTAGAAGGCTGCTACTTCCGATATTGGAAGTCATAATAATTATAGTGTTTTTAAAATCTACAGTCTTACCTTTATTATCAGTTAGACGACCATCATCTAAAATTTGCAGGAAAATATTAAATACATCATCATGGGCTTTTTCTATTTCATCAAATAGAATAACACTATATGGTTTTCTTCTAACAGCTTCTGTTAATTGTCCTCCTTCATCATATCCAACATATCCTGGAGGAGCTCCAACTAGTCTAGAAACTGAATGTTTTTCCATATATTCAGACATATCTATTCTTATTATATTTTCTTCTGTATCGAATAGATTTCTTGCTAAAGTTTTTGCAAGTTCTGTCTTGCCAACTCCTGTTGGTCCTAAAAATATAAAGGATCCTATTGGTCTATTCACAGCTTTTAATCCTGCTCTAGCTCTTAATATAGCGTTAGCAACTGAAGTTATTGCTTCTTCTTGACCAATTACTCTTTTTTTCATTTCTCCTTCTAGTTTTAAAAGTTTTTCTCTTTCCCCTTCTAATAAATTAGATACAGGAATACCAGTCCATTTAGATAATACAGCTGATATTTCTTCCTCAGTAACTTCTTCTTTTAATAAAGCTCCTTCATAATTTTCCTTTACTTCTTTTTCTTTAGCTTTTATTTCCTTATCTAATTGTGGTATTAAACTATATTGAATTTCAGCCGCCCTATTATAATTATAATTTCTTTGTGCAGCCTCTAATTCTCCCTTAGCATCATCTAATTTCTCCTTTAATTCTTTTAGTGCTAAAATTGATTGTTTTTCTCTTTCAAACTTAGCAGTTAACTCATCATTTTTAGCTTTTAACTCTGCTATATCTTTTTCTAAAGCATTTAATTTTTTAATCGAAGCTTCGTCATGTTCCTTGCTTAAGGCTTCTTTCTCTATTTCTAATTGGAATAGTCTTCTTCTTATATCATCTAACTCTGTTGGAAGAGAATCTATCTCTGTTCTTATCATTGAACCAGCTTCATCTACTAAATCTATTGCCTTATCTGGTAAATATCTATCTTGTATATATCTATTTGATAATTTTACAGCAGCTACTAGGGCTGAATCATGAATTCTAATTCCATGATGAATTTCAAATTTTTCCTTTAAGCCTCTTAAAATTGAAATTGCATCCTCAATTGATGGTTCATCAACTATAACAGGCTGAAATCTTCTTTCTAATGCCTTATCTTTTTCTATGTATTTCCTATATTCATCAAAAGTTGTAGCGCCTATACAATGTAATTCTCCTCTTGCTAAAAGAGGTTTAATTAAATTACCTGCATCCATTGCTCCATCTGTTTTACCAGCACCAACTATGGTATGAATTTCATCTATAAATAATATTATTTTTCCTTCACTGCTTTTTACTTCTTTTAAAACAGCCTTTAATCTTTCTTCAAATTCTCCCCTATACTTAGCTCCAGCTATTAAGGATCCCATATCTAAAGAAAAAATAGTTTTATCTTTTAATCCTTCTGGTACATCTCCCTTAATTATTCTATAAGCTAATCCTTCTACTATTGCTGTTTTACCTACCCCAGGTTCTCCTATCAGCACTGGATTATTTTTTGTTCTTCTAGATAAAATTCTAATAGTTCTCCTTATCTCCTCATCTCTTCCTATAACAGGATCTAACTTATGCTTTCTAGCTAAGTCTGTAAGATTAGTTCCATATTTATTTAAAGCATCGTAAGTTCCTTCTGGATCTTGAGTTTCAACTCTTTGATTTCCCCTTATCTCCTTTAAGGCATTCATAAAGTTCTTTTCTGTTATATTATACTTATCTAATATCCTTCTTATTTCTACATTTTTATTAATATTAATTATTGCCAGCATAACATGTTCAACGCTTATATAAGCATCTTCAAATTTCTTTGCTATATCTTCTGCTTTTACTAATATTTCTTGTATTTCTCTTGTTGCATAAACCCCTGAAGAATTTGCTCCTTCTCCAAGAACCTTTGGCATTTTATTTAATACTTCCTTTAGATCAAACTCAAGTCCTTTTAGGTTAACCTCCATTTTTGTTAATATATTAGGTATTAAGCCATCTTCCTGTTCTACTAAAGCAGTGAACAAATGTATTAATTCAACTTGTTGATGATTATTCCTAACAGCAATTTGACTTGCTTCATTTAATGCTTGCTGAACTCTGATTGTCATCTTATCTATATTCATTTTCTCACCCCTATAAATGAAATCAATTATATTTTATTCTATATTTTTATAATAATACAAAAGTCAAAGAAAGTCAAAGAGTATTTTCTCATATTTTACATTTCATTTTTATAGGATATAATAGTAAAAAAGTGCTCTTTCTATGTAAAGCCTGCACTAAGAAAAGGAGAAGATATATGAGAAGAGAATATATAAACTATCCTGATGATCTTCCTATTAAAATATCTTATTTAAATATAAAAAATTATCCTATTCATTGGCATAATTCTATTCAAATTATTTATGTGCTCAAAGGAAAGATTTCTGTAAATATTGATACAGATTCCTTTGAACTATACGAAAGGGAAATTGAAATTATTAATATAGATGAAGCTCATAGCATTTCCAGCGATACAGACAATGAAGTTTTACTATTTTTTATAGATCCATATTTTTTTGAAAAATACTATAAAGATATTTATAATGTTTTCTTTTATACAGGATCTACAGATGATGGTCCTCAAGAAGGAGAAGAATATTTAATTCTTAAGGAACTATTATCTAAACTTTTGTGTGAAATAGTTCAAAAAATTGAAGATTATGATGAAGAAGTGGAAAGTATTTTAGTAGAGCTTCTTTATCACCTAATTAATAATTTCCATTATCTTACTTATGAAAAAGAAGAATTAAAAGAAAAAACAGAACAGCTTGCAAGATATCATAGAATTTCTAAATATATTTTTAATAATTATGATACAAATATTACACTGCAAGATATTGCTAAAAAAGAATTTTTAAGTCCTGATTATTTATCCCATGAAATCAAATATGCAACTGGTTATAGCTTTACAGATCTAGTTAACTTAACCAGAGTTGAAGAATCAGTAAAATTACTTTTAGACACTGATTTAAGCATATCTGATATTTCAGATGAAGTGGGTTTTTCCCATGTTAGATACCTAAATAAAAATTTTAAAATATACTATAATTGTACTCCTCTTCAATTTAGAAAAAAATATAAACTAACTGAGAAAGAATTTGAAGAAGCTAAAAAATTTAAAGTTCTTGATTTGAAAGATGCTTTAGATCGACTTTCTAATGATTTAGAAGATTATGACAGATTTAATTATGAAAATAAAATATGGACTATTGATATTAATATGGATAACAGCGTAGGAACATTTGATACTGAATATAGGGAAATTATCAACTTAGAAGATGCCTTTGACTTATTATTAGAAGATAATAAAGATATTCTTGAAGAAATACAGGAAGAACTTCACTTCAGCTATGCAAGACTTAATAATATGTTTTGTAATGATATGGGAGTTTTCCCAAAGTCAGATTTTTATAACTGGAATAAGGCTAAAAGTGTTATAGAATTTCTTGATTCTATAGATTTATATCCATTAATATTAATCGATAATCCAAATTTCACTTTAAAAAAATATATTCAGGTTATCCAAAGCTTTTTAGAATATTTTAACGAAATTGATTATATAGATATTTCAAACTTTAAATTTCAATTTACAAATCTAATATCTAAAGAAATAAAAAAGTCCTTAATTGATTTTATAAGTTCAAATTATAATATTAAAATTATTGAAAATGACTTTGTATCCGACAAAAGCTTAAATAAAATATACGATACAATATATATGCTTCCGTTTATCATACACAATACTATTTTTCAAAAAAATTCATTAAACTTTTTAAGGGCCTATGATGTACTAGAAAAAGAAACTAGCTTAACAAATGAAGTCTTTATAGGAGCCCCTGGTATTGTTAATGATATGAATATAAGAAAACCATCTTACTATGCCTATTATTTTTTAAGTAAGCTTGGAGAAAAAATAGTTTTAATAGAAGATGGCTGTATAGTGACAAAAGATGAAGATGGTTACTGCATACTTTTATATTCCTATAATGAAGATATTAATGAACTTAAGGATTATGATGATATTTTTAAAAAAAGAGGTACTAAAAATATCTATAAAAAGCGTATATCTCTAAATATACAAAACATAAAAACTAATTCAAGGATTATTACTTACGAAGTAAGCGAAAGAGTAGGTTCATCCTATAATTATTGGCTATCTATGGGTTCTCCAGATAGATTAAATAAAGAAGAAAAAGAGATTTTACACAAGGCTTCCTTCCCAAAGATAGAATTTAAATATTCAAAGAAAAGTCCGATTTTAAATATTATTACTGAATTAAAGGGTTATTCCGCAAAATTAATATATATTAAAAAAGCAAGATAAGAACAGTTTGGAGTGTGGAGTGTATAGTTTGGAGTGTGGAGTTTGGAGTTATGTTATAGAAGAAATGTACTTATAATTAATATATTTTGATAATTAATATATTTTTGCTTTTAAACAATATTAATAAACCCCTTAACTGTACCTTAAATTAAACCTTTAAATCAATGCTTTCAATTCCTTATATCTATATAATTTAATTAAGAAATTAATTTATAAGGAGTTGTTATTATGAGAGGACTATTCTTTTCTCCTAGAATATTTTATAGATTTTCTATCTTTAATATATTTTCATCAATGTTCAATAGAAATTAATATAATAATTACCCCTAGGGGATATAGTATAAATAAACTATTATCACCTAGGGGTAAATTTATATAATTCTTTAACTTGTACCTTCTAATTAAATTCTTTTATTTTTATAGCTAGTCCAAAATATTTTAAGGATTCTCTAGTTTCTCCTAACTTATAGTACATTTCAGCCATATCTAAATATCTTTCATATTTCTGCTCATTATTAGCAAATTTAAGCAAGGAATCTAAAGACAAATTCATATAAATCTCCGCCTGAGTATACATTTCATGCTTTTGAAGTATCATTCCCTTTAAATAATAAGCTTTTTCTATTTGTACAATATCATCAAGTTCAATTGCATAATTTAATGTAATATCTATTATTTCATAGGCATAATCGTATTCTTCATTATCATATAGTGTTTTAACACAATTATTTAAAAACTTAACATATTCAATTTTACTTTCCTTTGGAAATAACTCTATCCCCTCTTTTATTTCTCTTAATCCTCTTTCTTGTTCCTTTATAGCAAAAAAACATTTTCCATTTTCACCTTTAGCAATTGCTAAAGCCATTTTATTGCCTTCCTTATAAGAATACGAAAGCTTAATATATGTTTCTTTTTCTTCATTATTAAGAAGTATATTGATTCTTGCAAAAGCCTGATATAAATCCCCTTTTTTATTATCATCTTTAATACTATCAATATAATTTATAGCTTCCTTTAAAGAATCATAAGCCTTATCTAAATTATCACTATTTAAATAAGACATTCCTTCCTTATAGCAAATATAGGAATACACATTTTCATCTAACTCTTCTTTCTCCTTAAGTAATGATTTTATTCTACTATAATAATTAATTGCTTCACTATACTCTTCAGTACTATAAAAGAATTCAGCCATATCAATGTAATAAGTAATAGTATTATCTAAAGAATTATTTTTTTGATATAAATCATAATATTGTGATATTATAGAGTGTATATTTTCAACCTTACCTTTTTCGATATAATAATTGAATAATATATGGGTAAATTCAAAAGCTAAATCTTCATAAGAATATTCCAAAGCATAATTAATATTGTTTTTTAAAGCATCTTCCTTTTCTTCTATTGCATTTTTCTTAATAAATTCTAAATTAGAAATTAATTGCTCCTTAACATCACTTACCAAATAATCATAATCTATATTAAGTTTTTTAGAGACATATTCCAAAATATCTTTATCAGCTTTTATTTTCCCATTTTCAATACAGCTCATTTTAGATACAGATACCTTGTCTCCACATAATTCTTTTAAAGTTACTCCATGATATATTCTAATTCTTTTAATCTTCTCTCCAGTTGATAATATTTCCATTTATCTCCCCCGCCTGGATTAATTCCTAAGGATTCCTATTTCCTTAAAAATATTTATCCCTTCATCTAAATATTTAGCAGCTTCTATATCTCTCTTATTATCTATATAGAATTTTCCTATCATTATTGCTATTTGTCCAGCTTGTTGATTTAAACCATTTGCTTTAGCAATTTCATAGGTATTTAATAATGTATATTCAGCATCTTTTAGCTTATCATTTATCATGTAAATTCTATACCAGAACATATTTATTTCAACTAAATGCTTGAAATCGTCATCCTTTAAATATTGCTTAATTTCATTTAATACTTCTTCACATTTCTTAATATCTTTTATTTTAATATAGTTCTCACACATATTGATTAAAGTAGATATTAATTTTTCATCTTTTTTTCTCATTCTAATTTCTTTAGCAATTTCATAATGCTTAAAGGATTCTTCAATATTTTCAAATTTATAGAATAACTTACCTAAATTATCTTCTATTTCTGAAATATTATTTAATTCTTCTAATTCCTTATATACTTCTAAACTTTTTTGAGAATATTTTATAGCATTGGATAAATCTCCTTTTGCATTATATTCCTCAGATATTAACAATAAGGTTTTAGCATATTCTTCTTTATTATTAACCTGTTCAAATTTACTTTTTGCTAAGAAAGAATAGTCCATGGCTTTTTTTATGTTTTCAGTTCTATAGTAAGATTCAGCCATGTAATAGTAAATTTCTCCTAAAAGAGAATCATCTCCAATATTATTATCTAAGTATACCTTTTCTGCCTGCCTTAAATAACTATTAGCAGAATGATATGCCTTTAGATTTAAAGTTATTTTGCCTAAATTTAGGAAGGTATTTATTATTTCTTCATGATTATTATTTTTAATAAAAATTACATTTGCAGATAAGAAAAATTGCTGTGCTAAAGTAAGTTCTCCTTTAGCCATATATATTCGCGCTCTTAAATATAATATTTTTGCTTTTCTATAATCTAAATTATATTTTTCTACATAATATAAAGCATTTTCAATATATTTTTCTCCAGAAAAATAATCACCTGCTAAAATATAGGCTTCAGCCATTTGTTCATAATAAACACTTATCTTCTCAGCTTGAGTTTCTTCTGACTCCATAAGATACTCAACAGAAGTTTGAAGTTCCTCTGCTAAATACTCTAATAAATCCATAGAAGGATTTGATCTTCCAGATTCAACTAAACTAATTTGTCCAGGTGTAATTCTATCCCCTGCTAGATCTTTAAGAGTCATATTTAATTCTTTTCTTCTTCTTTTTATTTTTTCTCCTAATGCAAGAATCTCCATTAACACTCTTCCTTTTCATTTACATAAATTCTTAATATCTCGATATTTATTTTACATAATTATATCATAATTTTACAGATTTATATAGTTATTCTTACTTTTGTATAAAAATATTAGACTTTTTTTAGTCAAATTTTAATACTAATAAATATATTTTTTTAATATTTATTTAGTTATCTAATTTTTTGCTATAAAAAAACAATTTACAATTAAGAAAAACTATTAAGCTTTCTTATTGTAAATTGTTTTTTTATGTATCTGCATTCAGTTCTTTATTTAATATATCCCATTATTGTATCATAAGCATCTTCAGCCATATGAGCTGCTCTTCTACCCATTTTTTTAATAGTTCTTTGTTTTTTTCTATCTAATTGTGGATACATCATAGCACTTACTGCTGCTCCCAATACTGCACCAGTTACAATAGTTTTCATTGTTTTCATAATATCACCTCATAATAATATTTTTAATTTTTCATATTATTATTATTAGTAATATTATTTTCTTTAACCATTGAAATTATTGGAAGAATATATTAAAGTATTTCTTTAATATATTCTAGTACATTCCTTTGTTTTTCTATTGGTAGTTTTCTAACAAGATCCTCTATCTCTAAAATTATACTCTTCTCTTCTTTTAACTTAACTTCTTCTAATTTATTCTCCTCATTTTTATTTTTTGATTTAACTATAATAATTTTATTTTCTTTACTATTAGTAATGCTTATTAATTCCCTTTTAATATTTTCATTAGCTACATATAGAACATTATTTAATAACCATTTATCCACCACTTTATTTGAACTAATATTTAATTTTTCTTTACATTTTTCATCTGCAAGCTCATTAAATATTTCTCCAGTATGGCTATTTACTTTAACAAAGATTATTTCTATACCTAACTCTTTTAATTCCTTCATTCTGTTATAATATCTAATAGATGATTCCTCTTTTCTTTCCCAAAAACCAGTTGCATGATGAGCAATCCCTTCATAATCATGGAAAATAACAACCTTTTTATCTTTCTTGCTTAAAGCATATTCAACAGCTTTAATTGCAGCTTCTAATTCTCCAGCAATCTGCCTAATATTACTTTGGGAACTATCTTGTGATACATCACTTTCAATATACTCCACCACATTATTTCTAACAGCTACTAAGGCATAAGCATATTTTTTAGAACTTACACTATAACTTCCATCAACGTAAACATGCAAACAATCTTCTGGATAATCATCTATACCTTTTTTAAGAATTTTATTAGCTTCATTCAAAAACTTTTCAGCTTCCTTTATATCTTCAAAACTCTTATACTTTGCTCCCTTAACTCCTTTAACAAATTTTAAACATTCATCCCAGCTATTAACTATTAAATTTTCTATTTTCTTATCATTATCAAAATCATATCCTTCTTTTATAGCATAAACTTTCTTTCCCATAATATCTTCCCCTCTTTATAATGTATATTGTCATTATACATTATTTTAGACCGTTGCAATTTCTTCTATAAATCTATATATCTTTTCTACATTCCTTGCACCAGTTAAATTTACAGCATATTCTACTAAGGTTTTTAAGGCTATAATTATATCATTCTTTCCTTGCCAATTTTCTAATATAACTACCATAGGAACATCATCTATTAATTTATTTAAAGCAAAAATTATAACTCCTATATCATCAATATTTCCTATAAAAGGAATATTATCTGGAATTATATCTGTCGGAAAAGATACATAAGCTATTGCAGCTGAAATTACTAATTTTGTTTTAATTGGAACTCTTTTATCTTTAAGTAATCTATAAATTAAAGCCAGAAAATCAGGTATTATAAACAAGTATTCCTTAAAAGGCTTTATCCTTTTTGGTAATTTATCCTCAAAAATTCTTCTTCCCCTTGTATAGCTATCCTCTAGCTTTTCTACTCCCTTAACATCTTCAGTATCTTCTTCAGCTTCTTCTAATAGCTCTATATCCTCTTTCTTATCCTTCTTTTTTAAAGTTCCATCTACTGATATTTCAATATTATTAGCTTCTACATATAAGATATTTTCATTTACATTTATATTGCTTAGATCAAAATCAACATATGGTACATCCTTTAAAATATATTTTAAATCTATTATTACTTTCCCATCTAAATATTTTATTCCTTTTTCCTCAATAGCCTTTAAAGCAAATTTTAAAGTAGCCTTTCTTATAAAGGACATAATTTTTATTTTGGAAAGCTTAAATTCCACTAATTCTCCCTCAATAATACCATTATCTACCCTTCTTAATTTCACAATTCCTGTAAAATCTACTGTTACTATCTTTTTAAAACTTCCTTTAATTATAACATTCTCATTAATATCTATTTCATAAACTTTTAGTCCATCTACTTTAACAAATTCATTTATAATTCCTAATAAATCTTTCCCTTTTAAACCAATTTTAACTTCTGATATATTCATTTTCCCCTCCAAATTATTTATATTCTATTTAAATTTATATAAGATTTATTTAATCATTAATATTATTATAATGTATTTTTTTAAATAAAAAACTTCAATTTAAAAAAAATATAACGGGGACTAGCCCCGCTATATTATGATATCTAGATTTTCAAATTGTCAACCGTAAATTCTTCCTTACTCTTTAGGATAAGGAACAAGATGAACTCCTTTTATCCCCATTTTTTGTAACCTTTTCATTTCTTCTTCTGCATCCTGATATTTTTTATAATATCCAACACACACTCTCCAACCTTCCCTAGTTGGAATTTTTCTACTTGTATTAGGTATGTCTATTAAAACTTTATCAACAAAAGCTAAGCAAGCTTTTGCAACCATGTATCCATACTTTTTACTATCAAAGTTCTTTTCTACTTCTTCATTTGATAAAAATTCAGCTTCTATAATTACAGCCGGCATATTAGTTTCCCTTAATTCAATATAGCTGGCTTCCTTTATCCCTCTATCCTTAGATCTTAAGTTTGCAACAATCTCAGCTTTTATAAGACTTGCCAGTTCTTCTGCCTTACTAGCTTTTTCATATATAAAAACTTCTGTTCCAGTTACTAAAGGATCAACAAAGGAATTCATATGAAAGCTTATAAAATAATCTGCTCCCCAATCATTTGCTATTTTAGCTCTATCTTTATAACTTAAATAAACATCAGATGCTCTTGTCAGTAAAACTGTTTCACCATTCTTCTCTAATAATCTCATGGCTTCATAGGCAGCTTCTAAATTTATATCTGCTTCTCTTCTATTGTTTTTTCCAACTGCTCCAGCATCACATCCGCCATGACCTGCGTCTAGTACCCACTTTGCCAAGCTTTTTCCTCCTTATTAAAGTGCTATGTAAAATCATATTCCATAATTCAGTATATTAATTTTACTTTTACTTGGTTACAAATTAAAAAATTAACACTTCAAAGAAGGAAATAGCAATCTTTACAATTGTCAATTATCCATTTTATTTAAGATATCCTTATATTAAAATACTGGAAGCACAGACCCATTATAATTTTCTTCTATAAACTTTTTAACCTTTTCTGAAGTCAAAATTTCTGTTAAATCTTTAATTTTTTGACTATTTTCATTTCCCTTTTTAACTGCAATAACATTATGATATTTTTTAGATGCTTCTGTTGTGGCATCTTCTAAATATAGAGCATCTTTTGCTGGACTTAAGCCGGCTTCTAAGGCATAGTTACCATTAATAACTGCTATAGCTACTTCTTCTAATACTCTTGGCAGCTGAGCTGCTTCTAACTCTTCAAATTCTAGATTTTTAGGATTTTCAAGAATATCCTTAGGTGTAACTAATTCTCCTTCTTTAAGCTTTATTAATCCTGCACTTTCTAATAATCTTAATGATCTCGCTTCATTTGATGGATCATTTGGAACTGCTACTCTATCTCCCTCTTTTAGATCATCTAAGCTTTTAATTTTAGATGAATATATTCCAATTGGTTCTAAATGAACCCCTTTAGTATAAGTTAAATCATATCCTTTTCCTTCATTAGTTTCCTCTAAGTAAGGAATAGTTTGAAAGTAATTCGCATCCAAATCTCCATCTGCTAATGCTGTATTTGGTGTAACATAATCAGTATATTCTATTACTTCCACAGTATAGCCCTTAGCTTCAAGATCTGGTTTTATTGCATTTACTATTTCTGCATGAGGTACTGGTGTAACCCCGATTTTTATTGTTTTATCTTCTTCTTTTGCTTTATTTCCTTCTGAAGCACCTGCATTTCCACAACCTATTAATCCTATTGATAATATACCTGTTAATAATAATGAAAGAATTCTTCTTTTTCTCATTTATAATACCTCCTAAAATTTTAGATTATTCAAGAATTTAATAAAAATGCACTTGAGAATAAACCTCAAGTGCATAAAAACACAGAAAATTTATTCCCTTATCTCTCAGCTACAGCTGCAGGATTTAGCACCAAACTAACAAGAGTTACTTTTCTCTTATTATAGGTTGCCGGGTTTCATAGGGCCAGTCCCTCCACCACTCTTGATAAGAAAGAAAATATTTAGTTTTATATATTATTAAAATGATGGGATTACTGAACCAGCATAATTTTCTTCAATAAATTTCTTAGCTGTTTCTGATGTTAAAGCTTCAGTTAAAGCTTTAATTTTTTCATCATTTTCAGTTCCTTTTCTTACGGCTAATACATTTCTATAATTTTCAGCTGCTTCTGCATCCTTATCTTCTAATACTAATGCATCTTCTGCTGGATTTAAATCTGCTTCTAATGCATAGTTACTATTAATTACTGCTAAATCAACTTCTTCTAATACTCTTGGTAATTGAGCAGCTTCAAGTTCTTCAAATTCTAAATTTTTAGGATTTTCAGTTATATCCTTAACAGTAACTAATTCTCCGTCAGCAATTTTAATTAAACCTGCTTTTTCTAACAATCTTAAAGCTCTTGCTTCATTTGATGGATCGTTAGGAACTGCTACTCTAGCTCCTTCTTTTAATTCATTTAAATTTTTAATTGTATTTGAGTATGCTCCCATTGGTTCTAGATGAATAGCTGCAGTATATGTTAAATCCAAACCTTTTCCTTCATTTGTTTCATTTAAATATGCTATATGTTGGAAATAATTCGCATCTAAATCTCCATCTGCTAAAGCTGTATTTGGAGTAACATAATCTGTATACTCTACTATTTTAAGGGTATATCCCTTAGACTCTACTTCTGCTTTTATTGCATTTAAAATTTCTGCATGAGGTACTGGTGTGGCACCTACTGTTATTGTTTTATCTGCTCCATTAGTTGTATTTTTTTCTTCTGAAGCATTAGTTTGTCCACATCCTATTAATCCTAAAGCTAAAACTCCTGTTAATACTAATGATAATATTCTTTTTCTTTTCATATATATTGCCCCCTTAAAATTATTATTTTTTATAAGTTTTTATTAAGATAATTTTTTATATAAATTATTACCTAAAGATTGTAAGCCTTGAACAATTATTATTAATAGTATTACTGTTACAATCATTATATCTGTTTCATATCTTTGATAACCATATCTTATGGCTACATCTCCAAGCCCTCCTGCACCAACTGATCCAGCCATTGCAGAATATCCAATTATATTTATTACTGTAAGTGTTAAACCTGATATTATAGAAGGAACTGCTTCCTTTATCATAACCTTAAAAACTATTTGTGTATTTGAAGCTCCAAAACTTTTTGCTGCTTCTATAACACCTTCATCAACTTCCTTTAAAGAAGCTTCTATTATTCTTGCAACAAAAGGTGCTGCTGCTATTGTTAATGGAACTATCGCAGCTGCTGTTCCTGTTGACCTTCCAACAATTGTTCTTGTCAAAGGAATAATAACTACTATCAAAATTATAAAAGGAAAACTTCTTAAAATATTTATTATAGCGTCTAAAATTTGATATACTGTCCTATTTTCCTTCAACCCTTTTGGTGATGTTAAAACTAATATAATTCCTAATATTGAGCCTATAATTACTGCAAATAATGTAGAGAAAAATACCATTACAATTGTGTCATATATAGCTGGTAATAAAATTTCTGTCATTAGTTAATCACCTCCAAAATTATATTTTTCTTTTCTAAATAATCTATAACCTTGTCCTTATCTTTTTCATCTAAATTTATTACTAAACTTCCTAGAACATTTTCCCTAAATTTCTCTAACTTCCCCCAAACTATTGAAAAATCAATATCCAGTTCCTTTGCCATTTTTGTAATAAGGGCATTTTCTGAAGAATTGCTTGGAAAGAATAATCTAATATTTATTCCTTCATTAGGTAGAAGTTCCTCCTCATCATCTCCAAGGAATTTCTTTAATGAAATACCTGGATTTAAAAATAAATCTTCTGCCCTTCCTTCAGCCTTTACTAGTCCCCCTTCTAATAAAGTAACTCTTTCACACACTTCCTTAACAACTTCCATTTGGTGAGTAACTACTACAATTGTAATTCCTAATTCCTTGTTTATCTTTAAAAGAAGCTGTAATATATCTTTTGTAGTTTTTGGATCTAAGGCCGAAGTAGCTTCATCACAAAGAAGGATTTTAGGCTCTAGAGCTAAAGCTCTTGCAATTGCAACTCTTTGCTTTTGACCACCACTTAAATTTGTTGATTTTTGATTTGCTTTTTCGGAAAGACCTACTAACTTTAACAGTTCATTTACTCTTTTTTCTATCTTTTCTTTTTGATATTTCTTATAGCTTATACACTTTTTCCCTTCTTTATTGCATTCCTCTTTATACTTTTTATATTCTTCTTCATATCCCCAAACTTCTAAGGGTAGGGCTACATTTTCAAATACAGTTTTTCTTTTTAAGAGGTTGAAACTTTGAAATATCATTCCTAATTCTTTTCTAAATTCCCTTAATTTATATCCTTTAAGTTTTTCAACTTCTTTTCCATCGACTTTTATTGTTCCTTTATCATAGGATTCTAGACCATTTATACATCTTAAAAGAGTTGATTTTCCAGCTCCACTATGGCCTATAATGCCATATATTTCGCCTTCTTTTATATGTAAAGATACATTCTTTAATACTTCTGTATTATTATAACTTTTACTTAAATTAATAATTTCAATCACTAATTGGTCCTCCTTTTATAGTTTGGCAATCGAATAATTTAAAAAACAAAAACTGCACTCAAGAATAAATCCCAAGTGCAGCATAAAATCGCATTAAAATTTACTCTCTCATCTTTCAGCCAAAGCTGCAGGATTTAGCACCAAACTAATAGAAAATAGACCTTATGCCTTTGCATAAAGCTGTAACCTTCTATTAAAGGTTGCTGGGTTTCACAGGGCCAGTCCCTCCACCACTCTTGATAAGATTTCGTATTTTTTATTTAATTGTTTGTTGTTATTTATATTACTATCTAGGAATATATTTGTCAACAAAAATTTTAAAACTTTTTATAGAATATATGAAAGTAAAACAGTAATTGCTCCTCCTATTATTAAAGATAATGAGCTAAGTGACATAATAAAATCCTTTGGAACTTTTGCTTTTTCCCTTTCAAGTTTTGTCACTTCAATATTTAAATGTGAAATATAACCTGAATTACTGCTTCCAGATCCTTGGAAAAATGTCCCGCTTGGATTCCCTGACATAGAAGAAAATAAACCAATTATGATTAAAGCTATTATTCCCCCAAATAGTAAAGCCTTAAATAATGTTTTTATAATATTTCTATCCATTTATTAGCCACCTTAAATTTTATTTAAAAACATTTTACTATTTTTTTCTTATAATGTGAATAATAATATTTTTTTACTCAATAGTTCAAAGTTTTAATGAAGAAAAAACAACTATGTCTTAGAGTTGTTGGTTTATTTCAATACAGGAAATTTAACCAAAACTCTCGGCATAGTTGTTTTTAAAATTAGTACTTCTTTGCAAGCTATTCGCTTATTTAGAATATACTTTTACCTAAGATTTGTATTGCTTAGTTTATTAAATTACATCAAAGAAACTTAATTGATCTCTTTCTGGAAGACCTTCTAAACATCCAAATTTTCTTAATAACTCAACAGCTGAATTCCCAACCTTATCCCTTTTCTTTAAATCTTCTATTGAACTTATTGGAATTCCGCTATGAACTGCATTGTATATAGCTTCAGCAGCCACATTTCCCATACCTGCTATACTGTTAAGAGGTGGTCTTAAAGCACCATCTTCAATTTGAAACTTAGTAGCATGGGATTTATATAAATCTATTGACAAAAATCTTAAGCCTCTTTCATACATTTCTAAAACTATTTCTAAATCATCATACATATCCTTATCTTTAGGAGCTGCATCATTACCTAAATCTTCAATCTCCTTCATCTTTGCCTTTACTTTTTCTTTTCCGAAAATCATATATTCTGCATCAAAGGCCTTTGCCCTTATAGTGAAATATGCACAATAATAAGCAATAGGTATATGAACCTTAAACCAAGCTATTCTAAAGGCCATCATTACATAAGCAGCTGCATGGGCTTTAGGGAACATGTATTTTATCTTTCTACAAGAGTCTATATACCATTCAGGCACATCATTTTCCCTCATTAGTGCTTCATATTCAGGCCACTTTGGATCTTTTAAAGCCTTCCCTTTACGAACAAGTTCCATAATTTTAAATGCAGTATTTGGCGGAAGACCTTTTTTAATCAAGTAAACCATAATATCATCTCTTGTACATACGGCTTCACTTATACTTGTTACTATTCCTGTATCAATTAGGTCTTTAGCATTTCCTAACCAAACATCAGTACCATGTGAAAGCCCTGATATACATAAGAGATCTGAGAAGGTCTTTGGCTTTGTATCAACAAGCATTCCCCTAACGAACTTAGTACCAAACTCAGGAACTCCAAAGGTTCCTACCTGAGAATTTATCTGCTCTGGTGTTACTCCTAAAGCTTCTGTAGATGAAAATATAGACATAGTTTCCTTATCATCTAAAGGTATAGTTTTAGGATCTACTCCAGTTAAATCCTGAAGCATTCTTATTACTGTGGGATCGTCATGCCCTAGTATATCAAGCTTTAACAGGTTTTGATCTATAGAGTGGTAATCAAAATGGGTTGTAATTATATCTGAATCAGGGTCATCTGCAGGATGTTGAACGGGACAAAACTCAAAAATTTCCCTTCCCTTAGGAACTACTATAATTCCTCCTGGGTGCTGTCCAGTTGTTCTCTTTATTCCTGTACAACCTTTTGATAATCTCAGCATTTCTGCCTTATTAACATTCATATTTCTTTCTTCAAAATACTTTTTAACATAACCAAAAGCTGTTTTTTCTGCTATTGTACCTACTGTTCCTGCCTTAAAGGTTGTTCCCTTACCAAAGATAACTTCTGTATACTTATGAGCCTTTGCCTGATATTCTCCTGAAAAGTTTAAGTCTATATCAGGTTCCTTATCACCATTAAAACCTAAGAAGGTTTCAAAAGGTATATCCATTCCATCCTTTGCAAGCTTTTCTCCACAAACTGGACAATCCTTGTCTGGTAAGTCAATCCCATTATTACAGCCATAATCTGTAAAATCCGAATACTTACACTTAGGACATCTATAGTGAGGAGGTAATGCATTAACCTCTGTTATACCTGTCATATAAGCAACAAGGGAAGAACCAACAGAACCTCTTGAACCTACCAGATATCCATCTTCATTTGACTTCCACACAAGTTTTTGGGCAATTATATACATAACCGAGAAACCATTTTTTATTATAGAATCCAGCTCTTTATCTAATCTTGCTTGAACTACTTCTGGTAATGGATCTCCATATAATTCATGAGCCTTTCCATAAGCAATATCTTTAATTGTCTGCTCACAGCCCTCTATGTATGGAGTTGCCTTTTCAGGTGATATTGGACTAATTTGCTCACACATATCTGCTATTTTATTTGTATTTTCTACTACTACTTCATAAGCCTTTTCTTTGCCTAAATATGAAAATTCTTGAAGCATTTCATCAGTAGTTCTTAAATAAAGTGGAGCTTGATTATCTGCATCCTTAAATCCTTGGCCTGCTTCTATTATACGCCTATAGATTTCATCTTCAGGATCTAAGAAATGAACATCTCCAGTTGCTACTACAGGTTTATTTAGCTTTTCTCCTAAAGCAACAATCTTTCTATTTATTTCTTTTAAATATTCTCTGTCAGGTACCTGCTCAGTCCTGATTAAATATTCATTATTATCTAAAGGCTGAATTTCTAAATAATCATATTCCTCTGCAATTGCTTCAATTTCTTCATCAGATTTTCCAAGAAGTATTGCCTGATAAAGTTCTCCTTCACTGCAGGCACTGCCTATAATTAAGCCTTCTGAATATTTTTTAAACATACTCTTTAAAATACGAGGCTTTTTATAAAAATAATCTAAATGAGAGTAAGATACTAATTTATATAAGTTTTTTAAGCCAATATAATTTTTCGCAAGAATTATTGCATGATATGTCTTAAGCTTTTTATATTCCTCTTTTTTTGCTACTTCATCAGAAGCATATTTATCTATATCATCAAGTGTTTTTACTCCTCTTTCCTTTAACATATCAAGCATTATATTAAATACTTTAACTGTTGTATCAACATCATCTAAAGCTCTATGGGCAACTTCTACCTTTATGCCTAAGTTTTTTGCTATTCTTCCTAATTTATAAGTTTTATACTCAGGGAACAGCTCTTTTGCCAAGGCTAAAGTATCTAAATAAGTAAATTCAAAATCATAGCCTAAAACTTTTGCATTATGCTTTAGAAATCCTATATCAAAGTCTGCATTATGAGCAACTAATACGCTTCCTTCAATAAAATCTAATATCTTAGGGAAAACCTTATCTATTGTTTCTGCATCTTTAACCATATCATCTGTTATATTAGTTACTTCAACAACCTTAGCTGGAATAGGCTTTTCAGGATTTACAAAGCAGCCAAATTTATCTATAACTTTTCCGTCTTTAACCTTCATAATACCTATTTCAGTTATTTTTTCTGTTACTGCTGAAAATCCAGTAGTTTCTAAATCCAACACACAATAGGTCGTATCAATAGACTGTCCCATAGAATTAGTTACAGATGGCTTTCTATCTGGTGCTAAATAAGCTTCAACTCCGTAAATAACCTTCATATCTGGATTATTTCTTCCTAAAAGTTTATGAGCTTCTGGGAAGGATTGAACAACTCCATGGTCTGTTATTGCAATAGACTTCATCCCCCAGCTCATGGCTCTCTTAATTAAATCAGTAGCACTAGTTACTCCATCCATTTGACTCATTTGAGTATGCATATGAAGCTCTACTCTCTTAACTTCTGCAGTATCCATCCTAGCGGCCTTTTTAATGGCTTCTGCCTCTAGTATAGTATTAGCAATTATTTCAACTTCTCCAGAAAAACTGCTATAGCCTGCATTACCAAGAAGCTTTACTGCCTTTGTCTTTTTCAATCTTGAAAATACCTCGTCACCTTCCCCTGGTTTTACAAAAGCCTTACAGGTGATTGAACTTGATCCATCATATAAATCAAAAGAAACTAATAATTTTCCACTTCTTAATTCCTTTGCATCTATATTCGATATTTCACCTTGTATAACAACTCTTCCTTCATTTGGTGTTATATCAGTAATCTTAATTACAGGATCCTTTATATTTCCATTTCTACCTAGTATCAATAGTGAATTCTTATTTTTACTGTCATTTTCTGCTTTTGCTTCTTGTTTAATTTCTGGAACAAGCTTAACTGGCGTTGCATTATTATTGTTATTATTTTGTTTTGCCTGAACATCCTTTTGAATAATGACTTTTTCTTTAGTAAAGTTGTTTTCCTTTAACTTAATTAGCTCTTCTTCGCTTACGTCATCAATAAAATTAATTTTATATGTTTTTCCGTATAAAGCTTTTAATGAATCCTGAATTTTTTTATCGTATTTTAGTTCCCTTAGCATTTCAGAAATAACCATTTTAAAGCTAAAATTAAGGGAATTATCCTCAATTTGCAGTTCACAATTATTTATTGCTGCTTTTAAAAAGGGGTGTTTCTTTGATAGAAAATCTAAAACTTCTCTTACTTTATCTTCCATCGTTCTATTAAAAGTTTCTTCAGTATAATTAATAATTATCTTTGCATCATTTAGAGCAAATCTTTCTTTAATAAACTTATTAAAAGATTCTATTTCTCCAATTTCAATGTACTTATCACAGCTCAATTTCATTTCAAGAGTTTTAGTCTTTTTTCTTAAAGTAACTCCCTCAATTACAGCTGTGTTTATATTTCCCCCCAAGGCATAATCACTAAAAATTTCACTTATTTTTTTCATGTTATTTCTTAACCTTTCTCTGCAAATTTTTAGCATGCTAATATTATACTAGATAGCCTTAGAATTTGCTATGTAAGAATTATGACATAATTTTATTTATATAGAATTTAAATGTTTAAAAATATCTTTTCTTCAATTTATCTTATATATTTTACTTGTCCTATTTAATAAAAACCCCTCTCATAGAATATCTATGATTGAAGTTTTATCTTAATCTTTTAATTATTTAATATTTATATTTAAATTATCAAAAGTAATTGCATTTATTGAGCTATTGCCATTTTCATAGTAGGAAATAGATATTTTATCCTTTTCCTTAGTTAAAGGTGTTTCTTTTGATAGCCCCTGAGATACAATAATTAATTTTTCAGGATATTCTACAGTTGTAATATAAAATACCAATTCATTTTGAGATATAATACTTCCAATTCTATCAACTGTTAGAGTTTCCTTTTTAGCATTTCCATTAGCCTCTATATCTGTAGTATTTTTATTTCCATTGTTTAATGCAGTAATATAATTATTGTAAGTTTCTTCAATATTATTACCTACACCTACAATATTATAATTTTCTACATTTACCATTGCATATTGTTTTATTAACCCCTCATTATCTTTTAATGGAATAAAATATGTTGCTTCATTATTTACATTTATTAAATATGGGAAACTTGCACTATATCCTAAGTTTTGAACCTTTCCTTCTGCTGAACTCATTGCAGCATTTTCTGTTGCACCTGAATTTTTATAGAAGGTCTTCTCACCAGTTACACTATTTACAAGCATAAAGCCTACACTTGAATTATCAACCCCTACACTTGTCATACCTGTATAGTAATAGCATATATCATCTATATAAATAATTCCTGTACCATTGGTTGGTTCTAATTTATCAGTTTTAGAGAAATTCCAAAAACCATGGATATATTTTCCCCACCACTCAATTTGCTTTACCATTAGGTCAATAGGTTGAACTCTATCAATCCATTCAGGTATTTTACTAATATCATCATAATATGTGCTTTCTCCTGTTTGTGCATCTACAAGAACTATTCCTATAACTTTTTCACTTCTTATTCCTACCCCTTTATCATAGGCTGTTACTATCCAATAAGGTCTGCCTTCATCATCTATCTCAAAGGAATAATCAGTAAAACCAACTGTTTTTATATTCTTATAAATATGTCTTTTTATATCATCGCCAAAGTAAGCTCTTTTTGAATATTTTAATTTTAAAGCTTGTCCATTAAGTTCTGTCACTAACTTTACATCATTTAATGAAGTTGCATTAACCATTACATAACCTTCAGTTCCTCTATTTTTAAGCCAAGCAAAAATACCAGAAGGCTCTAAGGGAGCAACATAATATAGTTTATCTCCTACTTGCTGTAAAGTCATATCTCCCAAATCAGTCCTCGACCCTAAGGAAGGAATTTGTCCAACTTCCTTATCTGCAACACGGATAGCATATTCCTCATCAATAATTGGAATATTTTTCAACTCTATTTCTTTAACATTATCTACAAACTCTTCCGTTTTAACATCACCAGCTAGCGCTCTATATTTTTTTGCACTAACCATTTTTGAACTTGCTAAATTAACCCCCAAAGCTATTATTATCACTAATATTAATAAGCTAAATAAAGTCTTTGAAATTTTTTTATTCTTCTTAACGCTTGCTTCATCATTAACATTTTCTTTAATAGAAGCATAATAAATTGCAGGAATTAATAATATTATTCCAACTAAAATTACTATAGCATTAAATAAAAATTTTATATTTAATACAGGCATAATGAAGTAATATATAAACCATATTAAAATAAGTAATAATATCCCTAATAATAGTCCGATTTTCTTTTTCATTTAAATACCCCCGTAAAAACAATTCACAATGTACAATTCATAATTTGCAATATTAGAATTATGAATTGTAATATTTTGCAATGCAAAATATTACTTAACTATAGTTCTAAATACTGTTACTGTAAAATTAGTATCACTCCACTTTCCTCTAACTTCATAAATATATTCTCCCTTTTGATCTGGAAGTTTTATAGTATTCATCTTCTTATAAGCTTCTATTTTTTCACTAGTTTCATTTTCTGAATCTCCTACATTCCATCTTGTCAAAATTATTTCTGGAGGAGCCTTTTCAAAAATTATATTAATTTCATCATTAGCTTTTGCTTCAAAGCTTGATAAATTCTTGCCTATATAATAGGAAGGCCCTACAAGATAACTGTTACCTGTTCTAGGCTGATCCTTTGAAAAATTAATTAACCATGCATATTCCCCATGAGTTGAAGAAACTTTTTCACCTTGATATTTTATAGTTACCTCAGGCAAATCATTAGGAATATCACTTGTTATTTCTGCATGAATATAACTGCCTACTATTAATAATACTATAAATAAAAAAATAAAAATTTTAAAACTAATTTTTTGCCCCTTAAATTTCAATACCCTTCCTCCTATTTTACACATTATGTAAATTATGTCATAAACTACTTTTTATAAATATAATTTATTAAAAATAAATAAGTTAGAGTTAACTCTAACTTTATTTTTTTAAATATTTATTACTCATTGTAGTAATTATAGTGAAGCTTGGTATAGTCTAAATTACTTTCTTCATAAGCTTTCTTTTCTTCTGCTGGATAACCTACACTTATAACACATTCTACCCCGTATTTATCTGGTATATTAAGTAGCTTTCTTATATAATCTTCTGCTTTTTCTTCTTTATTACGCATTCTTTCCCTCATTTGAATCCAGCAGGAGCCTAATCCTAATGAATGGGCTGTAACTTGTATTAAAGTTGCTGCTATTGAGGCATCTTCAATCCAAACATCACAGACCTCCTTATCTGCAATTACTACTATGCCTAACTTTGCACCTTCTAAAAATTTGCTGCCATGCTCTTTACTTTCAGATAACTTTTTAAGAAGTTCCTTATCTGTTACAGCTATAAATTCCCAAGGTCTTCTATTTCTTGAGGATGGAGCTAAAAGAGCAGCTTTTAAAAGAGCATCAATTTTTTCCTTTTCTATTTCCCTATCTTCATATCTTCTAATGCTTCTTCTTGATTTTAGTAATTCAATCATATTATATTCCTCCTATAGACGAAATTCTCTATTAAAACAATTATAATATTATATAATTATTTTAGTAAGGATAATAATTATTCTATTTTTTTGTATAATAATCTTCTGCTAAAAGTCCATAGAAAGCAGCATCACAAATTCCTTGATTATTAATATCAGCTTTGCGCATGGTCCCTTCATACTTTAAGCCACATTTTAACATTACCTTGCCTGAATTAGGATTATTAGGATCATGACGGGATTCTATACGTTTAGCTCCTACTTCTTCTATTAGAAATTTAATAATTCCTTTGAAGGCTTCTGAAGTTATTCCTTGATGCCACCATTTTCTACCTATACAATATCCAATATGAAGCATCTCTATTTCTTCCCTCATGCTAACTACACTAATAGAGCCAATAGGTTCATCCCCATCTTCTTTAACAGTAATTGCCCATTGATAAAATTTATTTTCTGAATAACCCTTAATCCATTCTGATAATACTTTTTCTGTTACTTCTATTGATTTATGTGAAGGCCAGGTTAAAAACCTTGTCACTTCCTCATCACTAGCCCAATTCTTGAATACAGCCTCTGCATCATCTTCTCTAAACCTACGTAAAATTAATCTATCTGTTTCTATTTTTACTGTTCCTAAATGTTTCATTTCTACACCCCCTAAATTCAATTTACAATCTTCAATTATTCATTGGAAATTAAAAAATACTATTCACTTTATTTATTATACTCTTCTCGTAATATGTCCATATAAACCTCGTCATAATAATTCCCCCTTAAGTAATAGGATTGTCTTCTTCTTCCCATTTCCTTAAAGCCTACTTTTTTATAGCAATTAATAGCTCTTTCATTAAAGGAAAATACTCTAAGCATTATATTATTTAAATTTAAATAATTAAATCCATAATATAATAATAAATTAAGAACTTCTTCTCCATAACCCTTATTGCGATTTTCTTCATCACCTATAAATAATCCCACTTCTGCACATTGCCTTATTTGATTGATTGCATGAATACTGCAATTTCCAATTAATTTATCATTATCTAATCTTACTATGGCAAATTGATATTGATTAGAATTTTTTATAATCCAATCCCTTTCGTATTCTACAGATAAAATCATAGTAGAATTTCCTACACCATCTGTTACATCAAAATCATTTAACCATTTAGTATATATTTCTGCATCTTCAACATTCATTGGAGATAAATATACATTCTTGCCTACTAATTTCTTAAAATATTTCATTCCCATACCTCCCCATAGATTTCAATAAAACATTGCTTCTATTTATTTTAAAATTAATTATATAATATGTTGTTTTTCATTTCAAATAATGTAATATTTTTCATTATCATAATTTATAAAAAAATCTCTGCTATAAAAACAGAGATTTTTTATTTAATAAAAGGGATTTAATATGAAAAATAATTTATTTCGTTAACTTTGCTATATTATCTTCTTTAAATTCATCCTTTTCTTCAACTAGGATTTCTTTTTCAAACTTGAACTTATTAAGTCTTCCATATAACTTAGTCATTTCAAATAATTTTTCGGCTAATTTATCATTTATATCTTTCCTAGAAGCTCTCCAAGTCCAGTTACCTCCAAGGGTTGAAGGAATATTCATTCTAGCTTCTTTACCAAGACTTAAAAGGTCTTGCATTGTTGCAATAGCTAAGTATGCCTTGCTTCCCCAAATTCCTCTAAGCATTCCTTGTGCAATTCCTTCATCATAGGTTAAGTTTAAATACTTAATAGCTTTCTTTCTCTCTTTTTCTCCCACTGAATTATACCATCCCATTATTGTTTCATTATCATGGGTTCCTGTATAAGCTACACAGTTTTCAGGATAATTATGTGGAAGATCTTGACTATCTCCATCACCAAAGGCAAATTGCAATATTCTCATTCCTGGAAAACCTGTAGCCTCTCTCATTTTAATTACAGCTTCTGTCATATATCCTAGATCTTCAGCTATTATTTTTACTTCTCCTAAGGCATCTTTTATAGCATTAAATAGTTTTACATCTGGGCCTTTCTTCCATTTACCTATTTTTGCAGTTTTATTTCCATATGGAACTTCATAATAGGATTCAAAACCTCTAAAGTGATCTATTCTAACAACGTCATATAATTTAAAGCTTTCCCTCATTCTATCTACCCACCAAGAATATCCATCCTTCTCAAGATTATCCCAATTATATATTGGATTTCCCCATAGCTGACCATCTTCTGTAAAGGCATCTGGTGGTACTCCAGCTACAGTTTTAGGAACTAAATTTTCATCTAGATTAAAATATTTTGGATTACTCCATACATCTGCACTATCTTCTGCTACATATATAGGGATATCACCAATTATTTCAATTCCATTATCATTAGCATATTTCTTTAATTTTCTCCATTGCTTAAAAAATAAATATTGAATAAAACTCCAGTATTCTATTTCCTCTTTTAAAGTTTTTTTGTAATGTTCTAAAGCTGATTTTTTCCTTAATCTTATATCATCATCCCACTCCTGCCAGCTAACAAGATTAAAATAATTTTTAACTGCCATATATAGAGAATAATCTTCAAGCCAGAACTTATTTTCTAATTTAAAGTCCTCGAATTCTTTTCTATCTATATTTTTTGAGTTTTCAAAGGCTTTTCTTAGAACTTTATATCTACTAATAAATAACTTTGCATAGTCAACTCTCTTTTCATCAGAACCATAGTCTAAATCATCATAATCTTCTTTTCTTAAAAAACCCTCTTCTTCTAAAATATCAAAGTCAATAAAGTAGGGATTTCCAGCAAAGGCAGAAAAGCTTTGATATGGTGAATCCCCATAGCTAGTTTGACCTAAAGGAAGTATCTGCCAATATCTTTGTCCTGCTTTCTTTAAAAAGTCAACAAATTTAAAGGCTTCCTTCCCAAAGGTTCCTATTCCATATTTACTTGGCAGAGATGAAATATGCATTAAAATACCGCTACTTCTTTCCATAAATTCTACCTCATTTTCCATAAAACTTTTATTTTTTACAACTCGTTGATTCTCTTTCAATTAACTCAGTTTCTAATATAATATGTTTATTTTCTGTTTTACCTTCTAGTAATTCTAATAATAATCCTACGCTTAATTCAGCCATTTCAAGCTTTGGCTGCTTAATAGTTGTAATTGTAGGGCTATAAAATTCACTTATATCCATACCATCAAAACCAACTATTGAAATATCTTTACTAATATCTAAACCGCTATCTTTTATAGCCTTTGCACAACCAACAGCCATGATATCTGATATTGCAAATATTCCATCTATATCTTCTTTCTTATCTAATAATTTTTTTAATTCATTATAAGCTCCTCTATAATCAAATCTTCCTAATAATCTTAATTCATTATTAAATTTAATATTATAATCTTTTAAGGCCTTTAAAAATCCCTCTTCTCTTAGGGAACCTATTCCTAAATCATTTTCATCCCCTAACATTATAGCTATTGATCTACAGCCGCATTTTATTAAATGCTCAGTAGCCAAATAAGCAGAATACACATTATCAATTGTTACTGAAGAAAATTTTGAAAATTCCTTTCCATATTTATGATTTATAGAAGTTAAAACTACAGGTACTTCTATCTCATCAAAATCTTCATTTTTTATATTTTCAAAGTTTCCCCCTAAGCAGATTACTCCCTGTAATCTTTTTTCTTTTACAATTGATATTAGATTCTTTATTTCATTATCACTTAAATAATCATGATGATCTAATATCATAGAATATCCAGCTTTTGAAATTCTTTTGCTTATTAAATCTAACATTTCAGAGAAGAACGGATTAAAAACCCCTTTAATTAAAACTCCGATATTTTTTGTATTATTTTTTTTCAAATTTCTTGCACTATTATTAGGAATATAATTATTTTCTTTTATAATTTCTAAAACTCTTTCCCTTGTTTGTTCTTTTACATCTGGATGGTTGTTTATTACTCTCGAAACTGTACTAACTCCAACTCCTGCGATTTTAGCTATATCTCTTATGTTTATCATATATTACCCCCCCAAAATTCGACAAATTATTCGGCATCGTTTCCAATTTTTAATTTTACAATATATTATTCTTTAACAGAACCAGAAACTAAGCCGCTTGCTATATATTTTTGGAATATCATAAATATTGTTACTATTGGTACTGTAGCCAATATTGCTGCTGCAGAATACATAGTCCAGTTTGCAGAGAAATTATTTTTAATAAACTTTTGTAAACCTGTAGTTATTGTTTGTAAATCTGCATTCTTTAACAATGCTGATGTGAACATAAATTCACTATATGCTCCTATAAAGGAGAATAAGAAAATAACAATTAACATATTTCTAAGTAAAGGTAAAATTATTTTTATAAAAGTTTGTAATACTGAAGCTCCATCTATATAGGCAGCTTCAATTAACTCATCTGGAATGCCATCAATAGATCCCTTTAAAAGCCAAATATTATAAGCACTTCCTCCTGCAAGGATTAATATTAACACCCAAGGTCTATTAGTTAAGTTATATGCATAAACAACACCTATTATTGCAGGTAATGCCATTGTTGTTGGGAACATTTGAAGTATCAATAAGCTCATTAAACCATTTTTTCGTCCCCAAAATCTTAACTTTGAAAAAGCAAAGGCTGCTGGGACGGATAATGCTAATTGAATTAAAGCAACAGTTGTGCAAATTAAAAGAGAATTTTTTACCCATAGTAAAAAGTCGGTCTTTTCAAATAGCTTTTTATAATTCTCCAAAGTCCATTGTGCTGGGAAAAATGTTGTCTGGGTGAAAGCATCTCCCTTTGCCATAGAAGCTGAAACAACTGCTATAATTGGAAATAAGGTTATTGCAATCATTATCCAAATAAAAATTCTACCTAACCAAAGATTTCTTATTTCATCAGATCTTAATTTTTTCTTGTATTTATATTTATTTCCTTTTTTCAAATTCATTTTAATCAACCTCCTCAAATTGGCCAGATGCTTTCATTTGTATAAATGAAATGGTTGCTATAATTAAAAATATAATTATACTAAGAGCTGATGCTATATCATACCTGCCAAATTGAATTGAAAGCTTATAGTTTACAGAAGCTAATATATCTGTAAAGCCCGCAAATTGAGTATCTAATCTTGCAGGATTTCCTTGTGTAATTAAATATGCTGAACCAAAATTATTAAAGTTAAATGCAAAACTTGAAATTATTAATGGATAAGCAGTTTTAGCTAGGGATGGCAAAGTAATGCTTGTAAATTGTTTCCACTTACTTGCACCATCTACTTCAGCAGCTTCATAATATACTTCTGGAATTGCTGCTAAGGATCCCAAACATACATTCATCATATATGGGAAGCCTAACCATACATTAACCATTAATATACTTATTCTTGCTAAAGTAGGGTCAGTAAGCCATTTTATTGGCTCTTTTATTAAATTAATACTCATTAAAAAGTTATTTATTTGCCCGTAACTTCCATTTAATAATCCTTGAAAAGAAAGAATTGCTACAGCTGCTGGCAGAGCCCATGGAAGTATTAATATTCCCTTATAAAAGTTTCTTTCTTTCATATTTTTATTATTTAATACAAGAGCTATTATTAGGCCTAAGAAGAAACAACCTAATGTTGATACTACTGCAAAAATCATAGTCCACCCAAATACAGGTAAAAAGGTTTGTTTAAAAGGACCATTCAAAACTTCTATAAAGTTTTTAATTCCAACTAGATTGATATTTCCCTTTGAATATAGAGTATAATCAGTAAACGCATAATATATAGTTGCAGCTATTGGCATTACTGTGAATATTAAAATTGAAATTAGTGCTGGAGCTAAGTAAAAATAAGCTTTACGACTTTTTCTTTTCATGCCCATTTAAAAATCCTCCTTTATTTTATAAAAGGGGCTGTCGCAGACCCCTTTGATATAAAATGTAGAATAAAGAAGGATCCTAATCCTACATCTTAAATTTCAACTTGTGCGACAGCACCTCATATAATTCCTACCTTTGTTATTGTAATTGGCTGATTCCTTCTTTTACTTGATCCACCATGTTTTGACCAGCTGTTTTAGCATCAACTTGGCCACTTGATAATAATTGTAAGTTATTATTAGCAGGTGTCCACATTGCTTGAATTTCTGGGATATTTGGCATTGGGTTAGCAGTTTTAGCTTGTTCCATAAATGCCTTAGTATAAACATCATCTACAACATAATCCTTATCTACTGGTATTCTATGTCCAGTATTGTAAATAACATCTTGACCCTTAGCAATAAATTCTTCCATTAACTTCCAAGCACTTTCTTGATTCTTAGAATTTGCATTTACAAAACCAACTTGAACTCCCATTAATGGTTGAGGTGCCTTACCTTCTAAAGTAGGAAGTGGAATTATTTCAAAGTTTATTCCGCCATCCTTAGCAGTTTGAACATCCCATGGTCCAGAAATATAGAAGCCAGTTTTTCCCGCTGCAAAATCGCTCTTAGCTATATCAGAATTAATATCAGCAGCCATTAATTTATGTTTATTTACTAAATCGCTTAGGAATTGTAATCCCTTTACAGATCCATCATTTCCAAGCCCTATATCAGTTGGATCTAGTGTACCGTTATTATTTTTATATACATATCCACCATTAGCAGCTAAGAAGGCATATGAGAAATAGAAATTATTTATATCATATTCAAATCCAACTTCCTTAGCCATTTCAACTAATTCTTCCATAGTAGCTGGGTTTGATTTTACTAAATCTTTATTAACAAATAAGGCAGTTGTTTCTTGAGCAAATGGAATAGCATATATCTTTCCATCTAAAGTTACAGAGTCAACTATTGCTTCTGAAGTATATTTATCAGCTGAAACTAATCCTGCAGGAACTTCTGCTGTTATGCCTGCTTTTTGATAAGTACCAAGGTTGTCATGTGGAACTCCTAAAATAATATCTGGACCATTGTCACTTTGTGCTGCTTGTATCATAGCTTGGAAATCACCTTGATCTTCAACAACAGTTACTTCAACATTATTTTCTTCTCCCCATGCTTTAGCTATCTTATCAAATTCTTCAACTTCTTCTGCTGATAAGTGTGACCAAACTGTAAGTGTTGTTTTCTCTCCACTTCCACCTCCATTACTATCTGTGCCAGATTTACCACCACATCCAACTAGTGATGTTGCAGCTAATGCACCTGCAAGTACGACTGCTAATAATTTTGAACGTTTTCCCATAATAAATTCCTCCCATAATTTTTTGTTATATATTTTTTAACCCTTTATTAAGGTTTATTAGCATAATTAATTTGTATTTTTTTACAGGCATCCTTTCCGGTACCGTTTCCGACAAATCCTAAAAAATTTTGTTGAACTTCATTTCTCTCCAATAAAGATATAGTATTTTAAATTCAACAGCATCATTAAAATTAGAAATATCATAATTAATTAATTTTTTTATTTTTTCAATTCTATAAAATAAGGTATTTCTATGGATATATAGCTTGTCTGCTGATTCGCTTATTTTTAATCCTTCATTAAAAAATACTTCAATAGTTTTTATTAAATCTTCATCTAGCTTAGAAAACTTCTCATCATATTCCTTAAAAATTCTATTTGCAAAGCTTTTATCTGAATTTCTAATAATCTTTTCTAATAATAATGAATTTTCCTTATAAACCTTTGAATTTAAATTGTGTTTTAAACATATTTCAATATTGGTTCTTAGAGACTCAAATTTTTCTTTTAGCTCTTTATATTCATCTATTTTACAGAAACTTATATAACATTTTGCTTTAAATTCACTTTCTAATACATAATGTATTTTATTAATGTCTTCATCTTTTACATCATTTTTACTTACAATTATTATATATTTGTCTTGAGTGATTATAGTACTATCATCATAAAAATATTCTTTTTGTAAAAGCTTTAGAACCTTTTTATGTTCCTTTTCTAAATATATAAGAATTAGTTTAAAGGGCTTGTACTTTATCACTTCCTTAATAAGGTCATCTGAAAATTCTTTTCCCTTAATTAAATCACTAATTATCTCTTCTTTAGATTTAACTGCATTTTTTAGTTCTTGTTCTAAGCAGTATTTTAACAAGCTCATACAATGGCTGTATTTCTCGTAAGTTTCCAAAGTTAATTCTTCCGTTGGCATTTCTAATATACTACTAATTATCCCTTTACTCTTCCCTTGCAAGAAATCAGCAATTACGGTTCCATCCTTTTCGCTTATTTTGAATGGGATCTGTATTTCATTTCGTATCTTATCAAAAGAATTCCTTAGACCATACATAATCTTCCCCCATTAAATAATACTATTTTCGGAAACGTTTCCGAAATTTCGAGAAAAATTTATAAATTAAACACCTCAACTATATTCATATTTAATTTATATTTAAATTATACATCTGTAATCGTTTTTACTCAATAGTTTAAAAGCACAAAAAGAAAAATATTTTTTGTATAAATCCACAGTTATATTTTTCCTGCTTATTAATTTAAATATAAAAGGATAACATAAGCAGATAAATTATCTTTTTATGTTATCCTCAATCAAACTTTTTATGCTAATTTATTTGTTAATTGATTTAATCATTTTATTCATTTCAATTAACTCAATTGCAAGATCCTTTATTGTTTCTGCAGATATTAGTTGATCTTCTGCATGCATTATTATTAAGGAAAATTCTAATTTTTCTCCCTCAGCTTCTTTAGTTATTAAACCTGCATGAGCATGATGTCCGTTAACTAAAAATTCTTTTGCTTCTTCAATCTTTTTTTCTGCATCTTCAAATTTAAAGGCTCTTGCATCTCTTATAGCTTCAATAGCTAAAGATTTTGCCATTCCTACGTTACTTATTATTTCAAATGCTACTAATTCTAGTTCGTTCATAATTTTATCCCCTTAATTACAATTATAAATTATTTTTTATAGACTTGCGTTTGTTTCCTCAATTTCTTGTTGTTTTGCAGCTGCCCTATTTGATGCAATAACAAATGGTGCATATATAAGTGTACTAACAGCTAAACTAATAATTCCGACTACAAGTCCCATAAATTCCCCACCAGTTGCTAAGAATGGTATAAGTGGTCCTGGAGTAGTCCACACAACTCCTGAGGAATATGCTAGAGGTGGGATTATTTCAAGCATAATAGCTCCCCATCCAATAATAAGGTTTACTATTGGTACTAATAAGAATGGAATTATAAATATTGGATTTAAAACTATTGGTAAACCGAATACTACTGATTCATTAATATTAAATAATCCTGGTGCAATTGATAGTTTTGCAATATCTCTTTGATCTCTCGCCTTAGAGAAAATAAAGATTGCTATTAATAATCCAAGAGTACAACCTGATCCCCCATAGTTTGAAAATCCGTCAACTAATGCCCAAGTAGTTGGGAATGGAGCTCCCCATGCAGTTCCGTTTGCTTGAGCAAAAGCTAAGTTAGCTGCGTTAGCTTCTGCAAACATTGTATCTCTTACAGCAGCTATTGTATTTGGTCCATGAATACCCATTATCCATAATAAATTTGAAACTAAAGTAAGAGTTACTACTGAGAATATACTATCTCCTAGCTTAATTAGTGGTTTTTGTAACACACTATAAACTAATTCATGAATTCCGCCTTCTACTACTTTTAATAATAAGAAGTTAGCAACTGAAAAACTAGCTGTTACTATTATAATTGGTAAAAGGATTTTAAAAGTTCTTGCAACTGCTGGAGGTACTTGTTCTGGCATTTTTATTTCAAGCTTTGGTGAGTTTGAAAGTCTTGATAAGAATTCTCCAACTAATATACCTACAATAATGGCTACGAATAATCCTTGAGGTCCCATATATTGAGTTGGAAGCATGCCATTTTCACCTGATGGATAAATGATTAAGAAAACTGATAAGGCTGTAAGACCAGTTAACAAATCATCTGCACCTAAAGATTTAGCAAGGTTCCTAGCTATTAAAAATACAATAAAAAGTGCTAAAATATTTAAAGAACCATTTAAAACTGGAGCAAATATAGCTTGATAATCTGATAAATTAGGTATTAAATCTCCTAAGTGAATAAGTTTAGCTATAAAACCATTAGGATCTAATAAAACGTTATTAATTAATACCATTAATGATCCTGCCATTGTTAGTGGAAATGTTAAGATAAATGCATCTCTTATGGCACAAATATGCCTTTGAGAATTAAGTTTTGTTGCTATTGGTACTAAAATTTTCTCAATAGCCTTTGAAAATTTGTCCATTGATTTTCCCCCTTAAATAATTTTTTATTTAAATCTATTGGTTTTAGTGGCCAATAGATTTTAAAACTTGTTCTAATACAGCTTTTCCATTCATTGTTCCATAAAGTCTCATATCTATAATTTCTACCGGAATTCTTCCCTTAACTAAAGATTCAACATGTGCCTTTTGGAATCTAACTTGCGGTCCTAGAAGAACAATATCTACCTTATCTATAACACTTGATGCCTCTGATACTGGTAAAGCATCTATTTCTATTTCAATACCCTTTTCCTTTGCTGCCGCCTTCATTTTATTAACTAATAAACTTGTTGACATTCCTGCTGAACATACTAATAATATTTTTTTCATTTTTTACTCCCCCTAAATTACTAATTTATAATTTTTCTCCGTTAGTCTCTATGACTTTTTTATACCAATAGAAACTTTTCTTTTTTATTCTTCTTAAAGTTCTTGGACTATCTTCATCCCTATCAACATAAACAAAGCCATATCGTTTTCTATATCCATTTAACCAACTAAGCAAGTCTGTAAAGGACCATGTACAATATCCCAAAAGTTCTACCCCATCAGTTATTGCTTCTTTACAAGCCTTTATATGATCTCTTATATAGTTGATTCTATAGTCATCGTTAATGATGTCTCCTTCTTCTAACTTATCAAACTCACCTAGGCCATTTTCAGTAACTAGTATTGGAAGCCTGTATCTACTGTTTAGTCTTCTAATTCCTATTCTTAAGCCCATAGGGTCTATTTCCCAATCCCAATTAGTACTTTCTAAATAAGGATTTTTTATAGTTTTAAATAGACCAGGTATTCCATAATCTTTTGCTGTCCCCTTTTTCCCTGAAGTATTTATATCTTCAAAATTATCAATACCATTTAGCGGATTTTTTTCTACTGTTTCTGAACGATAGTAATTAATTCCTAGGAAGTCAGGTTTGCCTCTTTCAAGTAATTCTAAGTCACCATCTTCAATTTCAGGTGCTGTTCCTCTTTTTTCATAGGTACTATAGGCATAAGATGGATAATTGCCAAAGCAATAAACATCTAACCACCAATGACAATTTATATCTTCTGCATTTTCTCTTGCAAGAATATCTTCTGGCTTGCAAGTATAAGCATAGTTTGGTGTTAAAGCAAAGCTTGGACCTATCATTCCATTTGAAACATATTTTCTAAAAGATTCAATGGCCTTTGCATTTGCTAAACTGGCAATGTGATTAGCCTTAAGCATTCTTTTTTCATCCATTACACCAGGTGGATGTATTCCCAGCTTGTAACCTAAAAGCATAAATACATTTTGTTCATTTAAAGTAATCCAATATTTTACTCTGTCTCCATACCTTTTATAAAGAGTTATACAGTAATTATTGAAATCTTCTATTATTTCTCTAGATTCCCATCCACCATATAAATCCTGAAGAGCTTTTGGCAAATCCCAGTGATATATAGTTATTATTGGCTTTATATCGTTTGCAATTAATTCATCTATTAACTTATCATAAAACTCTAAACCCTTTTCATTGACCTCGCCTCTACCATTTGGATAAATCCTGCTCCAGGATATTGAAAATCTATAGGCCTTTAATCCCATTTCCTTCATTAAGGCTACATCTTCTTTAAATCTATGATAAAAATCCACGGCAATTTTCCCATTTGTATTTTTATAGGTTTTGCCTGGAATTTCACTAAACTCATCCCAGATGCTTGGACCTTTTCCATCTTCATCATAAGCGCCTTCAACTTGATACGCTGCCGAAGCACTTCCCCATAAAAAACCTTCTTTAAATTTATCTAGTTTTTCATGTATCAAGGTTTTTTCCTCCTCTCTCTCTGATGAGTTTATTATATAATAAAATTTTCTTCTTGTAACCATTTTCACCCCTTAAAAAAACAGAGTTTGAAGATTTAAAATTTGTTCCTTACAAGTTACAATTTGTTTTTTCTTGAAATAATACTCCCCTCTAAAATACTAGCTTTTTAAAATTTAAATATAATTTTTCAGTAAACTAAAAAAACAAAAATGGAACTATAATACATTTTTAATATTATAGTTCCATATATAATATTCTTTATTTAATTATTTCAATTATTTTTTATTCTCCTAAAACCTTTAATACATGTTCTAATATTGCTTTTCCATTCATGGTTCCATAGAGTCTCATATCTATAACCTCAACTGGAATTCTTCCATTTACCATGGCATCAACTTGAGGCTTTTGGAATCTTACTTGCGGTCCTAAAAGTACAATATCAACTTGATCTATAACCCTTGAACATTCAGATACTGGAAGGGCTTCTATATTAATTTCTATCCCTTTCTCATTCGCTGCCGCCTTCATTTTGTTTACTAATAAACTTGTTGACATACCTGCTGCACAAACTAATAATATTCTTTTCATAATACTTCCCCCTTAATCTAAAGCTATATACATTTTACAATAAAATATATTCTCCTATAATCTAATTATATTACAAAAAAGCTTTTTTGTAAACTTTTTCATTGCTTTTCATTCCCTTTTCTGACTTATACTGTATGTAACCAAATACAATAAAAAATTTATTTGCCTCCCCTATATAATCTTCTACCTATTGCCTCAAGAATATATAATACCGGAATTTGAGTTGTAATATCATAATTACCTATTTTTTCTTGCTGAACATAATAACTAATATTTAAATCTGAAATTTTGGCTAAGGTTGAATTTTCATTATTTGTGATGCTTATTATTTTACTTCCTCTTTGTTTTAATTTATTTATATTATCAATAACTTCTGATGTTTCACCTGATACAGAAACAGCAACACATACATAATTTTTTGAGGTGTCTAAAGGTAACGGATAGAAAGGATCATCAATATATATAGCTTTTTTACCAATTACTGAAAAATATCTTGCAGCATATTTAGATAAAATTCCTGAAAAACCTATACCCATAAAAATAATATTTTCCGCCTTATTAATTTCATTACATACTGTGTTTAGCTTATAATTATACTCTTCTGATTGAGATTTTTTTAAAAAATCTATTATCATGGATGTATTATCAGTCAATTCTCTTCTATTTGATTCTTCCAGATACATCTTAAATTTTAATTTAAATTCTGTGAAACCTTCACAATCTAGCTTTTTACAAAATCTAAGAATAGTGGTAGTAGAAACATGAGCCTCCTTTGCTAATTCTCTAATTCTCATGTAAACAACCTTTTCACTATTCTTCATTATATAGTTATAAAGTGATAATTCCAATTCATTTAAACTTTGTATCTTATTATAGCTAAACATTACTAATCTCCTTTTCTTTATTTATACATCCCCAAGAGCCTAATTAATGCCATAAAAGGCTGAAATCAATTAAGACTTCAGCCCCAACAAATTAAATTTCTTCTCCTCTTGTTTCAATAACATGCTTATACCAGTAATAGGATGCCTTCTTCTTTCTCTCTAAATTATTATTATGATCAACATATATAAATCCATACTGCTTTTTATACCCATTTAACCAGCTTAATAAGTCTATTGCTGACCATGCATAATAACCCTTTATATTTACTCCTTCTTGTATAGCATATTTTAACGCTCTTAAGTGTTTCTCAATAAATTTAATACGTGGTATGTCAACTACTTCGCCATCTATTATTGGGTCTTCGTCTCCTAATCCATTTTCAGTAATATATATTTTAACATCTCCATATCTTTCTTTTAAGAGTCTTAATCCATCTAGGAAACCTTCTGGTGATATCTCCCAGCCCCACTTAGTATATTCTTTATCCTCCATTCTTACTGTTTTATATACTCCGTCAAAGGAAGGATTTCCAGGTGAACCAGTAGAATTTTCTCTATTTCTTTCTATATTTTCTTGAATATCATTTTTCATAATTCTTTGTGGCTGATAATAGTTTAATCCAATAAAATCATTTTTATCAGCAGTTCTTCTAATTATTTCTAATTCTTCTTCTGTCCAATCTATCTTTACTCCAAGTTTAGAAATATGATCAACAACATATTTTGGATACTCTCCCTTAAGAATTGGATCAAAGTACCAGTAAGTATCTAAATTTCTTGCATGTTCAGTTGCCTTAATATTTTCTTCCTTGTCATCTACGCTGAAAGCTGGTGAAAATACATGAGTTATTCCTATTTCACCATATTGTTTTAAGGATTTATATAATTCAACTGTTCTAGCATGAGCTAAGAAAACGTTATGAGTAGCTTGGAAATATTTATTTTTATCTCCTACGATTGCTGGTGGATGAGCCCCTGCTAAATATCCTAAGCCACAAAATACTATAGTTTCATTAAAGGTAATCCAGTGTTTTACTCTATCTCCAAAAGCTTTAAAGCAGGTTTCTGCATAGTTAACAAAAGCATCAATAGTTGCTTTATTTGTCCAGCCACCCTTTTCTTCTAAAACTTGAGGCATATCCCAATGGTAAAGAGTAACAAATGGTACAATACCATACTTTAAGCATTCATTAATTACATTATTATAAAATTCAATTCCCTTTGGATTTACTTCTCCAGTTCCATCTGGTATTATTCTTGGCCATGAAATTGAAAATCTATAAGATTCTAATCCCATTTCAGCCATAAGTTTAATATCTTCTTTATATCTATGGTAGTGATCTACAGCTACATCACCATTTGTTCCTTCAAAAGTCTTACCAGGTATTTTAGAAAATACATCCCAGTTCGAAAGACCTTTTCCATCTTCATTCCATGCACCTTCAACTTGATAAGCTGCCGTTGCTGCTCCAAATAAAAAGTCCTTTGCAAATTTCATTCCTATTCCTCCAATTTATAAAAATAAGTTAATTTATTTAGTTGTATTACTAATACTTCTATTTTATAACTCTTATAGTATAATAAAGAGCATTTCCATATTTAGATTTTTCTTTAAAGACTGCTTTAACATACTTTTCTAGTTCATTTTCTGGAAGTTCTGTTTCTACTTCATAAATTGTCTTAATTCTATTACTTGCATCTGCTAAATTAAATTTAACTTTATCATCCTCATAATTATCAAAAAATTCTCTTATAAATTTCATTTGAGCTGCATTTATCTCTATTTTAATCATTTTCATTCCCCCTAATATATTTTCTATCTTAATTTTAAAACATTTTCATAAAAAAAACTTATTTTTATAAATTAATAAAACAAATAATTTATTAAATAACTTGTTTTATTTTTGTAACAGCACGTTATCAGAAATGAAGCATTAATTTCTTTTTCAATCATAATTTTCACTAAAAATAGCAACTGTGCCCTTAGTACTATCCTTTAAGTCAAATTAAAAAAGCCCTTAAGCACAATTGCTATTTGAAATTTAGATTATTTCCATATTTCATCAGCTATTTCTTTTATTAGTTTAATTTTATTCCATTGTTCTTCTTCAGTTAAAATATTTCCTTCTTCTGTAGAAGCAAAACCGCATTGAGGACTTAAGCAAATTTGATCTAAATCTAAATATTTAGTTGCTTCCTCTATTCTTCTTATAATAATTTCCTTATCTTCTAATTTCCCTATTTTAGATGATACTATACCTAGTACAACCTGTTTATCCCTTGGAACATGTTTTAATGGTTCAAATCCGCCAGATCTCTCGTCATCAAACTCTAAATAAAAGGCATCTATATCAGCATTTGGAAATAATATTTCTGCTACCTGATCATAAGGTCCTTCTGCTGCGTAAGTAGAATGGTAGTTTCCTCTACAAACATGAGTAGTGATTATCAAATCTTCTGGTAAGTCCTTAATAGCTAAGTTATTTAGCTTAAGAAATAAATTTAAAGTATCTTTTACTTGTTCTTCTGTATATCCAAGAAGTTTTATTAAATTTCTATCACAAAAAGTTCCCCAAGTACAATCATCTAACTGAATATTTCTACAGCCTAAATCATAAAAAGCTCTAATTATTTGATTATAAGTCTTTGCTATATCATTTATTAAGTCATCTTGATTTGGATATATAAATTTTACATCTGCTATATTTTCTGGTCTTTGCAATTCTAACAGCAATTGAGCTGGTGCAGGAATAGTTTGTCTTGCTTCCACTCCCTCTTCATCTGCAACTTCCTTTAAAAATTTATAATGTTCAAGGAATGGATGATTGCCAGTAAATTTTATTTTTCCTAAAACTCCTGCTGTTTCTGCCCTTGTTTCCTCTCCTTTAAATTGATATCCTCTTTCAACTTTCTTATATTCAACACCATGAATTCCCCACATAAAATCTAAATGCCACCAGCTTCTTCTGAACTCCCCATCTGTTACAGATTTTAAGCCAGCTGCCTTTTCTTTCTTTACAAGTTCTCTTATTGCCTTATCTTCAACAGCCTTTAAATCGGTCCTTGTAATTTCCCCATTTTCATATTGTCTTCTAGCTTTTTTTAATTCCTCTGGTCTAAGAAAACTTCCAACAATATCATTTCTGTAGGGTACTTGTAATCTTTGTTTCCCTAATAATCCTTTTGTCATAAATAGCCCTCCTTATTTTTTGTCTAGAATATTATACCATATAAATTTATATATAATCTTATCACTATTACACTTTTCATTTTTTGTTAATAAAAAAGTTATGAAAATCTGCTGATTTTACATAACTCTATTTTAAAGATTACACTATAATATTAAGCTCAAAAAACACTCCTAACTCCTAACTCCAAACTCCTAACTCCTAACTCCTAACTGTTAATTCCTAACTGTTAATTCCTAACTGAATAAAGTTTTTCCAACTCTTCCTTCGGCATTAGAACTTCAACTAAAAAAGCCATTATTATTACTCCAGGAAGATCTATTAAAAATCTTGCCAAGGTAAATTTATATCCTAATGCTCCTACTTCAAACATTAACGTAGATATCTTTATTACACACCAGGAATTCATAAAAATAATTATATTCCTAAATCGAACTCCTTTTTTAATAAGAAGTCTTGTAAAAGGAAAGGCCGCATACATAGGTCCTGCTGCAATTGTTCCCATAAGAATTGAAAGAAAAATCCCCTTTATTCCTGAACCATATCCCATGTATTTCATCATTGTTTCCCTCGGAATCCAAGCATCCATAAGCCCTAATAAAAGCATAATTGGAGGAACTACTGAAATCATTTGTTTAATACTTGAAAAAATTGAGTTTAGAGACTTTAACCCTAGATTTTTATTCCAAATAAAAACTATTAACAATACTAAAAGCATCACTAAAAAAAAGGAATATCTTTTAATCAATTTCTTAATCATAATAATACAATCACCTTCTCAACAAAAAATGCTACTAAAATTGAAAAAATAAAGGCAATTATATTTCTATAAACTGTAGCTCTTTTACCTATATATTTTGCTTCTAAAGGAATTGTTATTAAACCAATTAAGGTTAAACTTGATACAAGGGCTGCAACCTGTGCTATCCCTGCTCCATTATTTAAAAGCATATTTGCAGTAGAAAAGGCAACAAAGGTAGGCATCATTACAATAGCTCCAATTAAGGCCGATAAAATTATTCCAAAAAAAGCAGAGCTGCTTCCTAATATATTGCTTATCGTTTCAGCTTCTAACGATGTAAGAATTAAACCAACAGAAATAACTATTCCTAAAAACTGTGGCAAAATATTTTCTAAAGATTTTATCCCCTTAATAAAGCCCTTTTTAGTTTTTTCCTTATCTTTTTTATATGATAGTAAAAATAATATGAATGTTACTGAATAAAGAAATAAGCTGCTCATTATTTCACTCCAAAAACTTTCTAATAATATAATTATATTAATAACCTTGTTAAAATTGATGAAAAAATAAAGGGCTATTATTGCCTTTTATTTTTAGGAGTATTAAATTAAAACTTATATAATCTTTTTAATATTCTCTAAATATCTAAACATTTCTTCTAAATAAGTATCCATACTAGCTAGATACATATCTGCTTTTACTACATCACCTTCATAGAAAGCTCTTATTGCCTGGCTTGCAGTTTCATGCACCTTTTGATGAGATTCTTCCATATCCTTAAATTCCTTTAAGCTGCTATACTTTTTGCCTTCATTTCCATAATACCATCTTCCTAAACGACAGGATTTATAATCAGCTAGTTTTCCTGGATCTAATTTTTCATAACCTAAGAAGGTATTATAAACTCTCCACTTCCAAACTAAATGGTCTGTCTTAAAGACCTCTATTATTGTTTTATCATCTAAAATTTCCCTCTTCTCTAAAAATTCTTTTCTAAAGGCATGAACATGCTTGCTGGAATTATTAATATATTCACCAATACTCTTGCTTTTTTCTTCTATAAAATCTGCTTCCTTAGATATTTCTTCTATCCCATTAGTTAAACTTTCTGTAATAGCATGTTGTTCTTCCATATTTGAAGCAACTTGATTTATAGTTTCGTCTATTTCATTAATAGAATTAGATATATCGTGTATTTGCATTAATGCTTCATTTATAATGCTCTTTCCTGTATCTAATTCCTCTATAGACTTCTCAATTTGACTAGAGGAATTGTCTATTGCTAAATTTAAAGCCTCAATATCCTTCATAACATTTTCCAAGGATATTCTAGTATCTTCAGCAAGTTTTCTTACCTCATCTGCAACTATTGCAAAGCCCCTGCCATTTTCTCCTGCTCTTGCAGCTTCAATAGCAGCATTTAAGGCTAATAGATTTGTTTGATTTGCTATTCCCTTTAATAAAGTTATTACTTGATTTATAGATTTTGTTTTTTCTCTTACTTCATCCATTTCTTTATTTATATTTTTCGCTTTTTCAAAGTATCCAACAATAAAATCCATGGATTTTTCTATTTTTTCCACACCAGCTTCTGCAATTCCAGTAATATCCTGTGTATGATTTGCTACATCCTGTGAAAAACTTGATATTTCTTCACTTGAAGCTATCATTTCTTTAATGCTGTTATAGAAATTATTTACTTGCTCAGTCTGAGTGCTTGTACTTTTTATTATATCTCTTAAAGAATCCATTCTCGTCATTTCTGATAATATAGTATCTAGGCTAAGTAAGTTCTTTACTTTATCTGCCTTTATCTTATCTATAAGTTTATTCCACTTTTTTGAAAGCTCTGCTGATCCTATTTCTTTTTCATCAATATAGATTAATTTTTCATTTAATAAATTATCTATAGCCATTAATAGTATATTTTCATTTATAGTATTAAATTCAGACTTGCTTTTTTGATTTTTTCTAAACTTTATCATAATTCCTCCAAAGATTGTAAAGTATATAATAAAATTATACAGCATATTAACATAACTTTCTACTTTTAAGTAAACTTTAATATATTTGGAAGGAGATTATGAGCTGTATTTACTAATAAATTTTACTACTCCGTCCTTTTCATTACTCTCTATGACTTTTGTTGCTATCCTTTTTAACTCTTCTGCTCCATTTTCCACAGCATAACATTCATCGGATATCTTAAACATTGGAATATCATTAACATTATCCCCAAAGCTAATAAGTTTATCGCAATTTATATATCTCTCTAGTTCCTTTATTCCATTTGCCTTAGAGGCTTTGCTGCTATAAGCATCTAAATAATAGCCCTCCCCATATATGTCCTTATAATAATCCACATATAAACCTTCTATTGACTTTAATTCATCATATATAGCTTTTATATTTTCATAATCATCAAATAAAACAAAATTTATAACTTCTACATCCTTTAACAGACTATAATAATCATGAATTTTTACAAAAGTCTTTAACTTTTTCTCGCATCTCTCATTATAAAAATCTTTTTCAGCTTTATTTATGATTCCCTTATAATAAACAAAAATATGGTTATCTTTTATACCATATAAAAAGCAATTCTTATCATATTTTTTTAAAATATCTAAAACTCCCTTTACTACAGTATCCTCTAACTTATTAATTTTTATATATTCTTGTTTTGCTATATCATAAATTAATACTCCATTCATTAAAACAACTGGGATTTTGATATTAATTCCCTCTAAAATATCTACAACGGTAGCTGGAGTTCTTGCACTAGCAATAGTAAAGTTTACTCCCTGTTCTATTAATCTATTTAATTCTTTTTTTGAATAATCTGATATTTCCTTGTTTTTATTTAATAAGGTCCCATCTAAATCTGAAACAAATAACTCCATACTTTCACACTTCCTATAAATTTTACTTTAGTTATATTATAATCTAATTTTTGATTATAACATAATTCTCTTATTATAAAGATATATAAATTAAAAAGAGGCTGTAAAACAGCCTTTTTTAGTATATACCCTATATTTTCTTTATTCCTTTTGATTATGGGTTCCATCACAATAAGGTGGATTTTTAGTTTTTTTACATCCACATAAATATGTTATTCCATCTTTTTCTGCATCAAAATACATTGGTCCTAAGCCTGTTCCCTTATGACCTTTAAAATCGCAGAATGGTTCTTTTTCTGATTCTCCACATGTACACCAGGCATATTTTTTTCCCTTTTGAAGTTCTACAGTTATTGGTCCGCTAGTAATTGTCTTCTTTTCCATAATCAATCTCCTTTTATCTTTTAATTACCATTTTCCATTAGACACATGACCTGCTATTTCAGCCTTAGCTCTCTGTTTGATAGTCCATGCTTCATTTTTAGTTTGTTCAAAGGATGTTACGCATTTTGCATCAAGCTCCATCTTTATACCTTCATCGCATAATTGAGCAATTTTAGTAGCTAAATGAATAATTTCTATATGAATATCATTTGTTGGAGTTGATGAATAGATTTTATCAGCTTCTTCCTTGCTTAATTCTACGAATTTATCTTTAGGAACTAAACACTTTGGGCATTTTTCAGGTGCTTCAGTTCCTTCCCACACAAATCCACAAACTGTACATTTAAATAATTTTTTCAATTTTATTACCTCCTTAAAAAATTAACCATATGAAATTAAAAAATAATTTCATATGGTTATTATTTATAAAATTTTTAAAATATATTCTTATTTAAAATTGAGAAGTTCTTTTTAAGGTTCTATATAAAATATAAAATGAATTTAACTAGTATTAGAACAATTAAAAATAAATTGATTTTAATTTATATAATAATAAGTTAATTCCAAAAATTATTAATAATATAAAAATATTTATTTTTAAAACATATTCTTTTGCAAGAAAAATCTCATTGAAATATACAGAAAAAAGACTAGCTAAAATTGAAATTAATACTACTAAGACTCCTATATTTTTTCTATCTATAAAAAAGACTTTATACTTAAAAGTATTAATAAACTCGATACATACTGCATAAATAATTAAATTAATAAAATATGGAATATTTAAACTTATATCATATTTATCTATAAAAATATTATTATACTCTATTAACACTGAAATAATAAGAAAAATCCCTAGATAATTAATTATTTTATATAAAAAGTTTATAATCCATTCTAACAAGCTCCTTTTAGAAGAGTTTTTTATAAACTCCTTACAAAAGTTAATATAATCATAACCCACGACATCCTCTATCAATAGACCTTGATTCTGAGCTTCGAGAGCCTTTAATAATATCTCATTTAACTTTTCCTTATATATCTTTTCTTTTATATTATTGTTAGATAGATATAATTCTATTTGAGTAAATACCTTTCTATTTTCTTTAGTAAGCTGCTTTCTTAGTTTCTTATATTCCTTATTCAATATCTTCTCCCCCAATAAATTAACATTTAGAAACAATCTAATATATTTATTATATATTAATTTGTATTAAAACCCCAAATTTTTAATAATATTACATAATGATAAAATAAAAAACTCTCCTGCTTTTACACAAGAGAGTTAAATCTATCCCTATACAACTCCACACTACTAACTCCACACTCCTAACTACTAACTCCTAACTCCACACTCCTAACTGTCTAAGGAAATTTTTTCTCCTCTTCTCAGCTTTGCCCTCATATTATTTATTAGCTCATCCATCTTTTCAAGCTCTGCTAATACTGCTTTTTCTTCTTTATCTGTTTCGATTATTTTATGAATTCCACCATTTTTAATTACTATTCTTTTATCTGCTATAAGGGCAAGACTTGGATCATGAGTTGCCATAAGAACTATTTTTTCTTCACTTACTAGAAGATTTAGGGCCCTTTTTCTATCTATACCTGCATTTTCAATTTCATCTATTAAAACTATTGGAGAAGTACTTAATATGGCTGTATCAGCTATCATTAAAGCCCTTGATTGACCTCCGCTTAATCTTGTTATTGGAGTATCTAAATCAAACTTTTCTCCAGCTAATTCATTAGCAGCAGATATTATTTTTTCTATAACTTCCTCTTCATTTTCTATCATTCTGCTCTTAGCATGAAGTTCTAAAAATTCCCTTACTGTAAGATCCATTACAAAATTCATATTTTGAGATAACTGAGCAACCAGCTTATTGCTTGTAGAAAATCTAAGGCTTGGGTCCGCCTTTTCTCCATTTAGTAGAATAGTTCTTCCAGTAGGAGTATCTTTATTAGCAGCCCATTCTATATCTGCAAGAAGCCTGCTCTTTCCTGAACCTGTTGGTCCTACAATTGAAATAATTTCACTTTTTTTAATAACCAGTTCTGTAAAGTTTTCTGGATTACCACTCTTGTCTTTTCCTGCAAGTATGGTAATAGAATCTACTCTTTCTTTATCTAGTCCTAAAAATTCAATCATTTGATTAAGATATAATTCTAAGTCAGCCTTAATTTTATCTATATCTATTGCCCATTCCTCAAGATCTTCTGCTGTAAAATGATTTAAATATTCTTCTAGGCTGTAATCTTTAAAATCCTCCACATCTAACTTATTATTTTCAAAAAAGGATAAAATGAAAGGATATTTGTTTTCCAATTCTCTTATTTTTTGCTTTTCTAATTCCTTTATCTTAATCATTATTATCACCTATTTGTATCTTTCTTACATTTCCCATTTGATATTCTGAGCCTATTCTTGTTTCTCCTAGGCAGTAAGAGCATAAGGCTGAAGGCATTGGGAACTTTAATTGTTTACCCCTAACTGTATCAATATTTAAATTCTCATCATATATCAAAGTGCTAAGTTCATAGGCCCCTTGACCTGTAAGACCATTTACAAAGATAATTATTGCTTGAGGATTTACAGAATTTACCCTTGAGGCAAAAACTTCCCTTTCAGCCTGAGAAACAATATCTCCCTTTGTAATTACTATAATATCAGCAGTTTTAAGCATTGGACCAATCTTTTTAGGAGTGTTTATTCCACTTAAATTGTCTATTACACATACTGCCTTTATTCCCTTTATATATGGAGAGCATCTATTACAAAGACCAGCACTTTCAGTAATTAATAAATCTAGCTTTTCACTTATTCCCCAGTTTACCACTTCTTCAATATTGCTTGCAAAATAGTGATCTGGACATAAAGATCCTGATAGGCCCTTTTTCACTGGAATACCAGATTTTTCATATAATAGGTCATCATCTGTATAAAGGCAGTCAAATTTAACTACTCCTACAGATAGCCCCCTACTCTTTATTGATTCGATAGTCTTTAATATTACAGAAGTTTTTCCTGAAGATGGAGGACCTGATACATTAACTAAATTCATCTATTATTCCCCCTTAACACTATTGTAGAATATATCTTCGCATTTCTTAATTAAGCTTGAAATATCATTTTCCTTGATAAAATCCCAGCCAAGCCACATATACCTGTTTTCCTTTGGAAGCATATTATCAACTTCTGGATTAACGCTTGGGAATTTTCCTTGATGGGCTAAAATTTCTCCCACTTCTTTTCCTGCAAAGAAATCAACTATAGGCTTTAATTCTTCCTTCTTTTCTTTCTTAGTAAGCATAAATACCGGGCTTATAATAGCACCTTCTCTTGGCCATACTGCTGTCATTGGGCCGCCTTCTTTAACCATCCAAGTAAAGAAATAAGGCATAATAGTTATTACGGGCTTATCTCCAAGCTTAATATGTGATTTTACCATTTCTGCTGGATGCATGCTTCTCTTTAGATTTCTGGCTAATCTTTTAATACCATCTTCTCCAAATCTTCTAAAGATATTTAGTAAGATAGAATTAAATAAATCTAGGTCCTTCATTGGTAAACTTATGCTATTTTCAAATTCATCCTGTAAAATATCTTCCCAACTTTCAGGTGCCTTTCTTCCTTTTAGCTCATCTTTGTTAACTAAAAATATTGCTGGGACAACTGATAAAATTGAATATTGTCCATTAGGATCCTTTAAATTTATATAATCATTATTAAAGTCCCTATTATAATTTTCTATACCTGTTATATCTTCAAAAAGATTTTCTGCCTTATATTTACCAAATAAATTTTTATCAAAGAATATATCAAAGCCTGCTGATATAAACATATCTGGCAGCTTTTCTACAGCATCATTTTTAAGCTCTTCAATTATCCAATCTACTCCCATTGAAGCAGCCTTTAATTCATATTCTAAATTATAAGGTAAATTACTTTCCTTAATAAATTTTTCAAAAGCTTCATTTAAAGGCACTTTAACCGGACAAGGCAATACTCCAGCAATCTTTATATTTTTATTATTGTCCTTCTTTTCCTTAATTTCATCTTCTTCAATTTTTTCTACTAAATTATTAACAAAGCTTTCTAGATTAATTTTTTTTAACTTTAAGGCATTTTCTAAAGTAACTGCCTTTCCAAAAGTCTTTCTGGCATTTTCATCCTTTATATTATCAAAACCTGCAGCAACTAATAAATTAATGGCAGCTGGATATTTTTCTGTAATATCATATAAACTATCTTTTATATTAAAATATTTGTTCTCCATTTTACTTCTCCCCCACAATAAAATATATAAACATTTTACACATTATTTACCAAAAAATCTGTAACTTTCGTTACAATTATTCTTTAAAGCTTGCAAATATAAATTTAAACTAAAAAAGAGGCTGTATCAGCCTCTTTTTGCACTACTCCCTCCACACTTCTCCAATAACATTATCTATTTTCTCAACAGCCTTTTCTATAGCCTTCCTTCTTTCTTCTTCGCTATTTCCTGTTCCATCTACTAAGAGTTCTTGGAACCTCTTTATTCCCATCATTTTTACTAAATCTTCTACATAATTTAAGCCCCTATTTAAAACTGGCCTTAACATCCATGGAATTTTTCCTCCAGAAGATTGAACATAGATCATTCCTCTTGGCTTATCATCTAATAAGCCCTTAACCTTATCATCAGTAATACTTATTGTTTTTCCATTCATAATCACACAGTCTAAATATTCCTTAAGAGGAGATGGGAAAGATAAACTCCACATTGGAGCAGCTATAACATACATATCTGCTTCTTTAAATTGGTCTGTTAGTTTAACTATTTTATGTATTTCTTCTTGTTGATGAGGAGGCAGATCCTTAAAAGCTTCTTCCTTTATTAAAGCATTTCTTCCCTCAAAATATTGATATTCTAATCTTGGAATATGGCATTTATAAAGGTCTAATTCCTCCAGAGTAAAGTCAGGATATATGCTTAAAAATCTATTGACTACTGCCCTTCCAACTGTTTTACAAGATGACATTTCTTCTGGCTTTGAGTTAACTGTGATATACAATAATTTTTTCATAAATTTCACCTCTACTAATTAAAAATATTATCTTTTAATTAGTATCTTCTTAATTTATAAAAAAATTCTTTTAAAAATCAAATAAGTATAAATTTAATTCAAGATTTTTCTAGCAATATCTTTAAGTTCTTCAAAGGAATTAATAGAATATTCTGCATCCCTTACAGTACCAAAGCCATATTTTGCATGTACAAAAGGAACTCCTGCAAGTTTAGCTGCCTTATAATCTCCTTCTGTATCTCCTAAATAAAGAGCTTTATCTAAATTATTTCTCTTTACAACAAGTTCTATATTTTTATCTTTATTTAATTTTGTTCTTCCTGCATTTTCATAATCTTTAAAATAGGAGCGTAATTTATAAAAGTCTAAAAAGTCTTGGATATAACCATCCTGGCAGTTACTTACTATAAAAAGTTCATAGTCTTTTTTCAATTCTTCTAAGTTTTCTATAAGTTTTGGAAATAATACTCCACCCTTTTCCCTTATAATTTTTTCTTCTTCCTCAAAGCATTTTTTCATAATTTCCATAGCCCTTTCTTCTGTAACCTTATTAAATAGAGTTACCGCAATTTCCTTTGGAGTTTTTCCCATAACAGATCTTACATCCTCTATGGTTAATTTGAAATCTATATCTTCACATTCTTCTATAGCTTTATTCCAACCTTCAGTTATTTGTGGGCATGAATCCCACAGAGTTCCATCTAAATCAAATATTATTCCTTTTTTCATCATTTTTCCTCCTACTAGTCCTTAAATTAAAATTTCAATCGTACATCTATATTTATTATACCCCAAGGAATAGTTATATGAAACCAAATGCTGTAAAATAAGCTGATCTATTCCTTTTAAAGAATATAATCAGCTTATTTTTATTTTATTTATTTTTTTCTATATTTAAAACTACTGGAGTAGAGCGATATCCCATTCCCATACGGTCGATTCCTAAATCAATAAGCTCTAAAAAATGTTCCCTTGTTCTAATACAACCTGAGCCCTTAATTTTACAGCGTCCCTTTGCAGCTTCCATCATAACCTTTATTACTTCTACTGTAGCTCCCTTACTCTCTCCTCCTGTATAAAAACCTGTAGAAGTCTTTACAAAATCTGACCCAGCATTACATGCCACATCTGTTGCCTTTGCAACCTCTTCTAAGCTTAAAACATCTGTTTCAAGAATCACTTTTACTGCTACTCCATATTTATGGCATACATCACAAACTGCCCTTATGTCTTCCTCAACTTTGTCCCATTTTCCACTTCTTATCCAGCCATAATTTGCAACCACATCTAGTTCATATACATCTCCGCTCTTACATATTTCCTCTGCCTGCATAACCTTAGATTTTGTAGTTGAAGTTCCAAAAGGAAAATCACATACTACACATATTTTTGTTTCTGTACCCCTTGTCATTTCACGAGCTATATCTAAAGAAGATGGGTTAATACATACAGTTTTACATCCAAAGTCTATTCCTTCTTGAATATATTTTCTTATGTCTTCTTCTGTAAATTCTGGCTTTAATACAGATTGATCAATATAGGCTGCTAATTCCTTAACAGTCATTTCCCTTGCCTTCTTATTAGGCTTCATAAAATCTCCTCCCTTTATTAACCATATAAAACAAATTTTCATATTAATATATTTACAGGAGTCCACTCTAATATATTCCATAAAAAATCACTTTATCTTCTTTAATAGTTATTCTGCCTTCTTCTTCTAATTTTTCAAGATAAAGATGAATATTTTCTCCAACCTTAATTGTTTTTCCCTCTCTAAATTCTACATCATTTTTAAAGTAAACATTCTCAAGGTCATCTAAAGTAATTCCTTCTTTGTGTCTTTCTAATAATCTTATTATTTCTTGTTCAAAATTCATTGCATCTCCCCCTTTTTATACCTTCTATTAATTATTCTATAAATCTTTTAAAATTCCTTTATTTTAAAAATAAATTTCCCCCCTAATAATTGTATATATTAAATTAAAGTCATTATCAATTATTAACAAATCAGCATCTTTATTTACAGCTATGCTTCCCTTTCTATCAAAAACATTTATGTATTTAGCTGGATTTATACTTGCCATTTTTATAATATCAAAGATATCTACTTTTGAATGTTTTATAATATTTTTTACCGAATCAATATATCCCATTTCAATATCCTTAACATTTTCATACAAACTATTATCTATTATTTCTTCCTTGCCATCAGCATGTTTAATCATTAATCCATCTTTATGAGGTATAAGGGTTATCTTTCTGATATAATGATGAAAAGGCTTATTAGTTTTTGCTAATCCGCTGCAGTCTGTAGATAGAATTATTTTATCACTAGTTTTTATTCTTAAAGCAATATCAAAAGCTTCATGTTTTACTGTTAAGCCAGTTTGCTTAGCAAACTCACAATACATATCATCAAAATATAGGGCAGCTCCAGCTACTCCTAATTCCCTATGATGAAAAGCTTTCATTCCACTAAAAGTATGAGTAAATCCGCTAAAACCATATTTCTTCATCTCTTTAATTTTATCAAAGCTTGCTCCAGAATGCCCAATTGAAAGCTGTATTCCTTTTTCTCTACAAAATTCTGCTACTTCCTTAGCTCCATCCAACTCTGGTGCCATGGTCATCAACTTTATTAAATCTTTTGACTTCTGCCTATTATAAAAAGCCTTCATAATATCCAAATTAGGAGCTATGCAGCTTTCTTCTTTTTGCATTCCCCTATATTCTTTACTTATAAATGGCCCTTCTAAATGAAGTCCTAGCATTTCGGCTCCCTTCTGCTTTGATTCATATATTTTATTAGCTTCATCTATTGCTTTTAGAAGTTCTTCTAGGTCATCTGTTACTGTTGTTGGAAGAAATGATGTTACCCCTGTCTTAGGAAGATGTTTTTGCATTTCTAAAATTGATTCTGCTGTCTTTTCAAACCAAAATGATCCTGTTCCCCATCCATGAATGTGATTATCTATAAAACCTGGAATAATAATAAAATCTGAATAATCAATAATTTCCTCATCATCTTCCCAGCCTAATACCCTTACAATATAATTACTTAAGTAATCTTTTGTTAATTCATAATCCAGTTCAGCTATATCAGTAATTATTGAATCTTTAACTTTAATAAATCCACTTATTTTTTTATCTTCTAAATATATATTTTTAGAGTAAATTATCATGCATATCTCCCCCTTAATTTTAATTTTTAGTTTTTACAAAGGACATAAACTTTATAAAAATAAGTTCTACACCCCTTCTTTGGTGCAGAACTTATTTTTAATAAATATTATACAAGTTTATCTAATACTGAATATCCTATTGTATTTTCTGGCATCTTTAAGCCAAAGTTATCTACAATTGTAGCTCCTACAACTGCAAAGGTATCTGCAGTTTCCATTAAACCGCTTTCCTTCATTGATGGAGAATAAGCTATAAATGGAACATGTTCACGAGTATGATCTGTACCAGAATATGTTGGGTCATTACCATGATCTGCTGTAATTATTAATAAATCATCTTCCTTTAATTTTTCTAATAGTTTACCTAAATTTACATCAAATTTTTCTAATTCTTCAGCATATCCAACTGGATTTCTTCTATGTCCCCATAGGGCATCAAAGTCAACTAGATTAACAAAGCATAAACCATTAAAGTCCTTATCTGCGATTTCTAAAGTTTGTTCCATGCCATGAACTGAACTCTTAGACTTATGAGCTTCTGTTATACCTTCTCCATCATATATATCATTGATTTTTCCAACAGATATTACATCATATCCATTTTCCTTTAAAGTATTTAGTGCAGTTTTCCCAAATGGTTTTAAAGCATAATCATGTCTATTGCTTGTACGTTTAAATTCACCCTTTTTCATTCCAACATATGGTCTTGCAATAACACGACCTACTTTCCATTCATCTTTAAGAGTTAATTCTCTAGCAATTTCACAACATCTATAAAGTTCATCTAAACCAAAAGTTTCTTCATGACCACAAATTTGTAATACTGAATCTGCTGAAGTATATACTATCATATCTCCAGTCTTAATTTGATGTTCACCAAGCTCATCTAAAATTTCGGTACCGCTTGCACTTTTGTTACCAACAATTTTATGACCAGTTCTTTTTTCTAATTCATCTAATAATTCTTTAGGAAAACCTGTATCAGTAAAAGTTTTGAAAGGGGTTTCAATTTTGAGTCCCATCATTTCCCAATGACCAGTCATTGTATCTTTTCCTAAACTTGCTTCTTTCATTTTCATAAAGTGTGCTAAAGGTTTTTCTACTGGTGGAACATTTTTAATAGGATGTAAATTTGCTATACCTAACTTTTGAAGGTTTGGTATGTTAAGCTTTTCTACTGATTCAGCTATATGCCCAAGAGTATCTACTCCAATATCTCCGTACTTTTCAGAATCATCCATTGCTCCAACACCAAGAGAATCTATAACTATTGTAAAAATTCTTTTATACTTTCCCATAACTTCTCCTTTCTAATTAAAAAAATATTTTATTTGTATATATTCATTATATCATTTTTTGCAATATTAACCTAGTATATGCAGAATTTTGCGAAAAAATTTTTTTATTATTTAGCAGCTCTTCCTATGTGAAATAAAAGAATTATCAAAAATTGATAAAAGAACAACAAGGGCTAATGCTGATATTATTTTTAATTTCGCTAATTTAGAAATACCTATTAATTGTAACTTTATTTTTATTTACGAAAATAATTAATGGCTAATTTATGATATTACTAATTTAAAAGCTGGAGAAGGAAGCATAACAAATTATATTTAATTAATAAAAAAGTGTAGCAGAAAAAAACTGATACACTCTTTTTATTTCTTATTATTCTTATACTGCATATATTTCAATAATAAAAATTCATTTATCACAAAAAATTGGGATACTGTAAAAACCTCTAAATCTTCATCAATTTTTCCTACACAATGGGAATGATATTGAATGCTTATATCGCTTAATTGGGATAATTTATTATTACCAACCTTGGTAATTGATACAATTTTTACTCCCCTCTCCTTTAACTTTATAGCAAAGTTATTAATCAAGTTATTATCACCTGAAAGAGAGAATAAGAAAACCAAATCATTTTCCTTAAAATATTTTCCTATTATATAAAGCTCGTCTTTTCCTTCTAATACATTTATCAACTTCCCTACTGTAAGGAAATTTCTTTTTAATTCAACTGCTGCATTAGTTTGTACAGCTCCTGTACCATAGGCATAGATTTTATTAGCCTTTTCCATCATTGAAAAAAGTTCTGTAAAATCTTCCTTCTTTAAAAGGTCCATTGTTTTAATATAATCCTTATAGGTATTATCAATTTCCTCTTCATTGAAGGAGTAATTATCCTTATTCCCCCACTTTAAATATATCTTAAGCTCACTATAGCCTTCTAAACCTAACTTTTGGGCAAATCTTAATATAGTTGTATGAGAAACATTACAATTGCTGGCTAACTCCTGCATTGACATAGAACTACAAGCTTCTTTATGACTTAGAATATAATTCCAAATATATAAATCATTTTCATTAAGTTTTTTATAGTTTTTATATATTAAATCTTCAATTTTCATTTCTCCAGCCTCCTATATATTCAACATACTTTAAAAATAAAATCTCAATTAATATAAAATAAGAGGTAAGAGATTTATATTCCATAACATCCAAAACTTCAGGAAATGTAACAGATGATATATATAAATTAAAGTTACTTAATTGTGATAAGGAATTTTCCTTCAACTGAGTAATAGATATAATAGGTATATTCTTTACATTTAGCTTCTTTGCCAGCTCTAAAATAAATTCATTCTCTCCTGAAACTGAAATTATTATAAAAATATCTTCTGAAGCTGCACTATTTAAGGCATACTCAGCCTCCTTATAGCCGCTTACATCATAAAGGGTTTTTCCTGCCATCATAAATACGCGCCTTAATTCCTTTTTAATTGAAGATTGTATCATTCCAACGCCATATACATATATATTTCTTGCATCATCAATAGCCTTAAATATTTCTGTACAGTCTTTTTCCCTTATATTTTGTATAACCTTTTCATAATTGCTGCAAACTAAATCAACATTATAAGTATTTTCCTTTGTAACTTCGTTATCTAATTTTAAATATAATTTTAATTCACTATAGCCTTTTAAAGATATCTTTTTAGCAAATCTAAGTATTGTTGATCTGGAAACATTACATTTAGATGCTAATTGGTCAATTGATAAATTTTCACATTCTTTTCTATGCTTTGATATATAATTCCAGATATAAAAGTCATTTTCACTAAGCTGATTATAATTTTTATTCACCAATTCATCTAATTTCATAATTTGCCCCATCTTTCCTAAAGAATTTTAATATTTATACATTATTTAAATTTTACATTAATTTATAATTTTTGTCTAATAAATGAAAAAGAGAGTTAATCCTATTTCTAGGTCAACTCTCCAAAACTTGTCTTATTTTTGATTATTTTAATTCTGGCCAGTATCCTTTGTTTGCTTCTATTAAATCATCTAAGATTAATTTTGCAACCTTTGCACTTGGTACAGTCTTAGATAAAGTAATCGCTTGCCACAATTTTTGATAGCTTCCTTCTATCCATGCTTCAACAACTAGCTTTTCTACGCTTACTTGTTGTTCCATTAATCCCTTTTGGAATTGAGGAATAGCTCCTTGACAGATCTTTTCATATCCATTCTTTCCCACTATACATGGAATTTCAACCATTGCTGTTCTATCAAAGTTTTCAATTGCCCCTTCATTAGGTACTATTAATAAAAATCTTTCTAATGTATTCTTAGCTATTGCACAAGCTAGATCTACTATATAAGTTGCATGGGCATCAGCTTCAAAACCACCTTCTATTTTGCTTGTACCTTTTTCAATTATTTCTTTACATATTCCAAATACATATTTTTCTCTTCCATCCATAACTTCATTTGCTCTTGTGTATTCTGGATTAGAATGTTCTACTACATAATCTGGGAATAAGTAATATTTTAAATAAGTATTTGGTATTGTTGATGGATCAACAGCATATACATCTTTAACCTTTCTAAATGTTTCCATCCAGCTTTCATCTACGTGTTGATTTGTATCTGATAGGGCATCCGCAAATCCATTTCTTGCTACATGTTCTTTTATTTTTGGCATTAAGTCATTTCCATCTTTATCATAGATTTTTGTCCACCATCCAAAGTGGTTTAAGCCATAGTAAGATACCTGCATTTCCTTTCTTGATTTTAGTCCACATATACGAGCCATTTTTTCTTCTAGGTCTATTGGCATATCACAAATATTTAATATCTTTGAGTTTGGTCTTAATCTTCTTGTTGCTTCTGCTACAATTGCTGCTGGATTTGAATAGTTTAACATCCATGCATTTGGTGAGTATTTTTCCATGTAGTCAAGAATTTCTAATACCCCTCCTATAGAACGCATTCCGTAAGCTATTCCTCCAGGACCACAAGTTTCTTGTCCAACTACTCCATATTTTAGAGGAATCTTTTCATCCTTTTCACGCATTTCATATTTACCAACACGAATATGAGCTAATACGAAATCTATATCAGTAAAGGCTTTCTCTGGATCTGTTGTATATGAGAAGTCTATATCTGGAGCATTTTCCTTTATATAAATTTCACAAGCCTTTGCTACTATTTCTTGCCTTTCTGCATCATTATCATAGAATTTTATTGAACGGATTGGAAATCTATCTAGGTTATCTAGTAACATCAATACTATTCCTGGTGTAAATGTACTTCCTCCGCCGGCAACTGTTATTGAATACTTCTTATTTTCCATTTTAATTCCTCCCATTTATGTAAATTTAAATTTTTTTCTGTCTATGCTTACATATTACACTCAGAAAAAACCGATTACAACAGATTGGAAGCTTTTAGAGAACAGGTCTATACATCTGTTTCTTTTAACATTTTCTGTGACTTTTCACACAGATCATTTAGTGTGGAGTTTGGAGTGTAGAGTTTGGAGTGTGGAGTTTGGAGTGTGGAGTGTAGAGTTTGGAGTGTGGAGTTTGGAGCGTGAAATGAAAGAATGGTTTCAGTTATAGGTTAATAATTCTCAATTTCTGCATACTAAAAAAGCTGCATAAAGAAGTACTAGGCTCGGAATAACTACTATGTAAAGAGTTTTAGCAGAACTCGCTACGATCAGACAAACCTAAGACTCTAAGTCATATTGGAACAAAATTGTAAATAGTGTTATTATAATATTAAGTAATTACCAAAAATTACAATGAATTGTAAACTAACTGTTTGTGAAGGGAGAAGGTTTTTATTAAATTTAAATATTCTATTTCAAAATCTATATTGATAATTTTCCTTTTAGGCATTACTTTTTTTCTTGGAAATAAATATAGCGAATATAAGCAACATAAGGAAGATGTGGAGTTTTTTCTTAATAGAATATACTTTGAATTATAATATTTTCTGGCATGGATTTGAATTTTTTGATAATTGTTTAAAATACTTATATGTTTATAATTTTTGCCACATGCAAGAACAGACATTCTCATCAGAACAATGTTTTATTATTTTTTTAATAAGTATTTCCATAAAGTTTTAGGTGGGCTATAAAATTAAAAACGAGTGATTTATAATATTAAATATAAAAATACTACGATAAATAGGATATATGAAATAAGCATATCCTATTTATCGTAGCCTTGTTATTTTAAATATTAATTCTCATCATAGCAAAGGAGCATATACTAGCTAAAGCAATAATAAAAACACTGCCTGAAATAGTTATTAAAAACCCTTTTGTAAGCTTCTTTTTAAAGCTGTTTATAATGTTTATCTTGTAGACCTTTAATGTTTTATATAGTATAAAGACAAATAATGCAATGAATAATATATTTTGTAATAAAAGCTCTGCTAATAAAATTAGGACTAAATTCACTACTGCATATTCAACATCATTATTATTGATTTTATTGTGCATAACTTTTAATAAATAAGCTATAAAAGGGTTTATCATAGAAACTAGAAACACTATACTAAACTCTGGATTATTTGTAATTGCTTCCGATATAGTTAATCCAATAGTTGTAGCTTTTAAGGATAAATACATAATACTTATAAAGGGAGACACTAAAAGAATTAACTTTAAAATATCAAAGTATTTATTTAATGTTTCTATCTCTTTTTTATTTATTTTCTGCATTGTTTTTACCTTGCTCATTTATTCCTCTCCTAAACTAAAGCTTCATTTTCACTATTTAATAAGTTTTCAAAATCCTCTCTTACTTGAGGTACTTTTAGTCCAATAATAACTTGGAAGGACTTACCGTTAACAGAGCAGCCATGAGCCCCAATTGATTTAAAGTAAGTGTCATCCTTACATAAAGTTTCATCCTTAACATTTACTCTAAGTCGGGTTGCACAGTTTGTAACATCAACAATATTGTCCTTTCCACCTAATCCTTCTAAAATTAGCTTTATAAATTCTGCCTTGCTTTCTCCATTTTTAGCATTTTTCTTTTCTCTATATTCTGCCTTAGAACGGAATTTAATATCTTCATCATCTTCCCTTCCTGGAGTCTTAACATCAAATTTTTCTATTAAAAATTTAAATACTACAAACCAAATTCCTGTGAATACTAATCCAATTACAAGCATTAATAAGTATTCTTTCCAGTGATTTCCCATTAATGGTATCCAGTTTAATGATGCCATTTCTATAACACCACCAGCATGAATTCCTACAATACCTGCAAGATACATAACAGTTGAAAGAGTTGCTGCCAATAAAGCATGTACACCAAATAACCATGGAGCAACAAATAAGAATGTAAATTCAATAGGTTCAGTAACACCACAGAAGATTGAAGTTAAAGTAATTGGTATTAAAAGACCTAATATCTTCTTTCTCTTTTCTGGTTTTGCAGTTACATAGAATGCAAGGGCTATACCCGGAACACCAAAGATTTTTGAAAAGCCTGTTGATGAAAACCCTGCTTCTGGTACTAAAGATCTTAAAGAAGCAGTTGATGCTGCAATCTCTGGTAAATTATTTGCCCAGTAAGAATATAAGCCTCCTTGAACTACTACGTTATCATACCAGAATGGAGAATATAAAATATGATGTAATCCAAATGGTATTAATATACGTTCTAAGAATACAAATACCCAAACTCCAAAAGCTCCTGCATTCTTAATAAAGCCTTGGAAAGCTGCCATTCCTAACTGAACTTTAGGCCATATAAATGCAGCTAAAACAGCAACAGGTATCATTACAAAGAAACCAATCATAAAGATAAAAGTTGAACCACTAAAAGTTCCTAACCATTCAGGTAATTCTGTGTCAAAGTAACGATTGTGAAGATAAATAACAATTCCTGAAATAAGTAGGGCTCCAATCATTCCCATGTCTAAGGTTTTGATATTTGCTATCATAGTAAGACCGCTTGTCCCACCTACTTCTTGAGCAAAATCAACACCAAAGAAAGTTCCCCATTGAGCAAGTATTGTGCTTAAGAAATAATGGAAAGCTAAATATAGAACTAGAGCTTCCATAGCACATCTTGCATTTTGCTTCTTAGCCATTCCGATAGGTAAACCAACTACGAATAATAGCGGTAATTGATTAAATACGGTCCACCCACCTTGTAATACTACATTCCAACATTGATACCAAAAACTATCTGGAGCTGCTAATGATCCCATTATTGTTTCAGTTGTAAATAAGGTACCCACTCCAATTACAGTACCTGCAAAAGCAAATAATAGTACCGGGGTGAACATTGCACCTCCAAATTTTTGAATTTTCTGCATCATAACTATCCTCTTCCCTTCTTTTTTAATTTTTAATAGTAGTTATAGATAATAGCTTTATCAAATCTATCAATTTGATAAGTAAATGTTATCAGAGTTCTTTTTGAGGCTCAATACGTTTTCATGCTTTAGGTAAAGGGTTTCTCCTTCTATTAAATTGAACATTTTTTGAAATTTCTCACAGGATAGTAAAAAAAGGACTGCCATAAGACAGTCCTTTAATTAAAAAATACTGAAATGTAAGAATAAACTTCCGAAGACTATTGCCACCATTGACATTAGCTTTATTAATATATTTATTGATGGTCCTGTAGTGTCCTTAAATGGATCCCCAACAGTATCACCAACTACTGCTGCCTTATGGCAGTCTGAACCCTTTCCGCCTAAAACTCCAGATTCTATATACTTTTTAGCATTATCCCAAGCTCCTCCAGCATTAGACATTAGAATAGCAACTGAAAAGCCAGTTATAGTAGCCCCTGCAAGAAGGCCTGCTACTCCATTTGGTCCTAATACTAAACCAACGATAACAGGAGTTAAAATTGCTATTATTCCAATTGGTATAAGTTCCTTTTGAGAGGACTTTGTACAGATATCAACACAGGAGGCGTAATCTGCTTCTGCCTTTCCTTCCATAAGTCCTGGAATTTCTTTAAATTGCCTTCTTACTTCAACAACAATTTCAGAGGCAGCTCGTCCAACTGCATCCATTGTTTTTGAGGAGAATACGAATATAACCATAGCACCAATAAAAAGTCCTATTAGAACTTGAGGATTTAATATAGATAAATCAAAAGCAAATTCAAAAGCTCCGTTTTTAGCTATACTTTCAATAGTATCCTTATAGGAAGCTATAAATGCAAGAGCTGTTAAAGCAGCTGAACCTATTGCAAAGCCCTTACCAGTTGCTGCTGTTGTATTTCCTAAGGCATCTAAAGCATCCGTTCTCTTCCTTACTTCAGGATCTTGATTAGTCATTTCTGCAATTCCGCCTGCATTGTCTGCTATTGGGCCATAAGCATCTGTTGCTAATGTTATGCCTAAGGTTGAAAGCATACCAACTGCAGAAATAGCAATTCCATATAAGCCTAAGCTAAAGTCCTTTAGACCTCCTGATAAAATAAAGCTAATTAAAACTGATATTGAAACAATAACTACAGGAATTGCTGTAGATATCATTCCTAAGGATAAGCCACCAATTATTAAAGTTCCTGTACCTGTCTTAGTAGTTTCTGCTAACTTTCGAGTTGGACTATAACTATCTGAAGTATAGAATTCAGTAAAATATCCTATTAATATACCTGCAAGGAGCCCAGATAATATACTAAAATATATACCTATGTTTTCCATTCCCAATACTTCTTTTACTATAAAGAATGAGCCTAGGGCTACAATTATTCCTGATATATAAGTTCCCTTCCTTAAGGCCTTTAAAAGATTCTTTTGACTTGCATCTTCCTTCACCTTTACAAAAAAGGTTGAAAATATTGAGGCTAAGACTCCTAAAACAGCAACAAATAATGGTAGTGCAAAGCCTTTAATAGATAAACCTGCAGATACTGCTAAAGCACAGGAAGAAATTATTGATCCTACATAAGATTCATATAAATCTGCCCCCATTCCTGCAACATCACCTACATTATCCCCTACATTATCTGCAATAACTGCTGGATTTCTTGGATCATCTTCAGGAATACCAGCTTCAACCTTACCAACTAAATCAGCACCAACATCTGCAGCCTTAGTGAATATTCCTCCTCCAACTCTGGCAAATAAAGCCATGGAAGAAGCTCCGATACCAAAAGTAACTATATTTGTTGAAATTTTAACTATACGTTCTGTTTCTGCTAAATCCTTAAAATAATAAGATAAAACTAAATAAGATAATCCAATATAGAGTAAACCTAATGAAACAACAACAATACCAATTACAGAACCACTTTTAAAGGAAACTCTTAAGGCATCATTTAAGCTCTTTTTAGCTGCACTTGTGGTTCTTCCATTAGCATTTGTTGCAACCTTCATTCCAATAAAGCCGGTAAGGCCTGATAAAAATCCTCCAATAACAAAGGAGAAAGGTAAGAATATTGAAACATAGCCTAAGAAAGATAATGCCAAAAATATAACAAACATTACTAAAAAAAATATTGATACTCCTTTATACTGTCTTTTTAAGAAAGCATCTGCCCCTTCTCTAATTTTCCTAGAAATGCTTTTTATCTTTTCATCCTCTTCCCTTTCTTTTAGAACAGAGTTTATCTGATAAGCCGCAAAAATCAAACCTAAAACAGCTCCAAGCAAAACAAAAATAATAAAATCCATATTTATTCCTCCCATTTTATTAAAATAAACAAAGATGTCCCATACTAAAATATACGTTTGATTTTTTTGGTAAATTACAGAAAATAAAAATATGGATGATTTTTATAAAAATCTTTTAATAATATAACAAAAAATCCAAGCACTCTTTTATCTTTAGTACTTGGACTTTTTTATTATTGCTCTGCCATCCAGCTCCAAACGTCAATTCCACATTCATCGCACTTAGCTTCATTATTAAAGAAGTATATCCAAGATGCATGACCTCCATAGTTATATGGATTACCTTCATCATCATTAAATCTTCCTCTTGTATCTATGACCTTATCAAAAGAAGCTACATGTAAATTACTAGCCTTAGCTTCCCTAAGTCTTTTTATTGTAGGTATTTCAAAGCTTTTTGGATCTACTACTGGATCATCCTTTGAATATATAAAGTATAGTGGTAAATCCTTAATTGCCTCAATTTTTTCATCACTAATATATTTATCTTCCATAGCCTCACAAATTAATACATAGCCATCAAAAACTCTTCCATATTCTAAGGCTAATAGCAAGGCCATATAGCCTCCATTAGAACAACCGGCTATTATAACTTTTTCAGAAGCTGTTTTTTCTTTATAGTAATTTATTAATTCAAATAGAGACTTGGTATAATAAGAAGTTCCATCAGCCTCTATTTTATAATCTACGATTATCTCCCTACCAGTGTTATCCATCCAGAAGGTTGGACATTGTGGTACTAATATATTTGCTTTATTCATTAATTTTTGGAATTTATCCTCTATCAATGCTGGAACCTTATTAGCCAGACAAGTAAGATAAGGATCAGTATTTTCTAGACCACCTTCCCCTAATCCATGTAACCATACAACAAGATTTTTAGTTTTTTCTTCCGGCTCATAGTAAGCATATTTATACTCTATCCCCTCTTTAGCTTTATAATTAGCAGTCTTAAATTTATCTGCACTGGTAGCATAGCTTTTTATATTAGGATCAATCTTAAACTCTAAAATTTCCTTTCCCCCAGATTTTAAGACTTCTCCATCTGCTATGGATATGTCTAATTTATATAAGCTTGGATATCTATTATATGGGCAAGGTGGTGAAAATAATAAATAGTTTCCATCATAGGGTGTAAAATTCATTAAAATAGTAATATACTTTGATGCTCCTTCAATCTTCCTTCCAAATTCATCACTTGTATATGCATCTTCTATTCTTCTTTCCCTTTTAACTGTCCTTAGACCTAATTCTGCTCTTGCCCAGTCAAAAGCCTCTTTAGTTTCCTCTACTTTAAAGCTTTCTTTAGAAACTGTATCTATCTCCTTATCCAAGGAAATAACTATTTTGCTAACTCCGCAGCCCCAGTCATCTCCTTGTATATAAGCTATAAATTCACCAGAAACCTCTATTCCAATCATATAAATTTCCCCTACTAATTTTAAATCTTTTATTAATAATTAAAGCTCCTCTCCATTTGATGCAATAACCTTCTTATACCAATAAAAGCTCTTTTTCTTAGTTCTCTTTAATGTTCCTTTACCTTCATTATCTCTATCTACATAGATAAAACCATAACGCTTTTTCATTTCTCCTGTACTAGCACTTACTAAGTCAATGCAGCCCCAAGTTGTATATCCAAGTAAGTCAACCCCATCAATTTCAACAGCATCCTTCATTGCCTTTATATGATCCCTTAAGTAAGCAATTCTATAATCATCTTCAACATAGCCATTTTCATCTGGTATATCCACAGCTCCAAGACCGTTTTCTACAATAAATAATGGTTTTTGATATCTGTCATATAAGGTGTTTAAAGTTATTCTTAATCCAAGAGGATCTATCTGCCAGCCCCATTCACTAGCTTTTAGATGTGGATTCTTTAAAGATGCAAATATGTTTCCAGCTGTCTTTTTATTAACTTCTGGATCTGCACTTGCACATCTTGAAGAATAATAAGAAATTGAAATGAAATCTACTGTATTATTTCTTAATAATTCTTCATCTCCCTCTTCCATCTTAATCTCTATCCCCTTTCTTTCTAAATCCTTTAGGGCATAAGATGGATAAGCTCCTCTTGATTGAACATCTATAAAGAAATAATTTTCCCTATTTCTCTTTATTGCTTCAAATACATCTTCTGGTTTACAGGTATATGGATAGGTATCTCCAGCAGCTAGCATACAGCCAACCTTATTGTTAGGATCAACTTCATGAGCTATCTTAGTAGCTAGTGCACTTGCTACTAATTCATGATGTGCTGCTTGATATTTAACCTGCTCTTTATTTTCTCCCTCTTCAAAGCAGATACCTGCAGCCATAAATGGTGCATGAAGGATCATGTTAATTTCATTAAAGGTTAACCAATAGTTAACAAGTCCCTTATATCTATTAAAAATAACCCTGCATAGTTTTTCATAGAAATCTACCATCTTTCTATTTCTCCAAGAACCATATTTTATTACTAGATTCATTGGACAATCAAAATGGGTAATTGTAACTAAAGGTTCAATACCATATTTACGGCATTCCTTAAACATGTCTTCATAGAATTTTAGACCTTCTTCATTTGGACTTTCATCATCACCATTTGGGAAAATTCTACTCCAAGCTATTGAACATCTATAAGTTTTAAAACCCATTTCAGCAAAAAGCTTAATATCTTCCTTATAATGATGGTACATATCTATAGCTTCCTTTGCTGGGTAAAAATGTTCATCATCAAATTCAAACATCTTCATTTCACCAGCTAATATAGGAAATCTATCCTTTCCTATAGGCACTAAATCCACATTGGCAAGGCCCCTTCCCCCTTCATTATATCCACCTTCACATTGGTTTGCAGCAGTTGCTCCTCCCCATAAAAAATCTTTTCTAAATCCCATTATCCTTCATTCCTTTCAACATTATATTTTTTTAGTTAATTTATTAATTATTTATTACTGTTAATAATTCATCATTCCTATTAACATATTCTTTTTCCGTTTCTATGATATCAAGATAATCAGAACTATTTGTTATAACAATAGGAGTCTCTATATTAAAACCTTCTTTTTTTATTCCATCTATATCAAAAGTAATTAAGTTTTGACCTGCCTTTACTTTATCACCTTGATTTACATGGGCTTTAAAATATTTTCCTTCTAATTTAACTGTATTAATACCAATATGAATTAATATTTCTATGCCCTTATCAGAAATTAATCCAATTGCATGCTTTGTTGGAAATAATGAAGTAACTGTAGCATCAAAAGGAGCAACTACTTTTCCTTCTGTAGGATCAATTGCTACTCCATTACCTAATGAGCCTAGAGCAAAAGCAGAATCTTCAATTTCTGATAAAGGCTTAATATTTCCTGCTATAGGAGCTTTAATAATTTCCTTCTCTAAAGAGACATTTCTATTTTTTTTTACTATCTTGCTCAACTACTGAATTATCTTTCCATAAGAAATAGGTCAATACAAAACCTACTGCCATTGATACTGCTATACATATAAATGAAGCAAACATTCCGCTGGCATCATTATTAGCTGTATTAATGTAGTTTACAACACCAAATATTCCAAGACCACCCATAGTATAAGATTTTACATTCATTGCTCCCATGATGGCTCCACCTACTGCACCGCCTATCATAGAATAAATAAATGGGGTCTTCTTAGGTAATGAGAAACCATAGATTGCAGGTTCTGTTACACCACAAATTCCTGATACAATTGCTGGCAGACATAAAGCTTTTTGCTTTTTATCTTTTAATTTGAAGTACATTGCAATTACTACTGCTGTTTGTGCAAAGGAAGCTCCAAACGTTCCTGTTAAAATAGTATCGTATCCTAGAATTCCTAAATTCATCATTGCTAAAGGAATTAATCCCCAATGTAATCCAAAAATAACAAGTACTTGCCAGAAGAAGCCAAGTAAAATTCCGCATATTATTGGTGATAATTCATATAAACTTCCAAAGCCTTCTCCAACTAAGCTTGTAGCAATTGATACTATTGGTCCTATTACTAAGAAACCAAGTGGAAGGGAAATTAGCAATACAAATACTGGTACAAAGAAATTTTGTAACATTTCTGGTATAAACTTCTTACCAAGCTTTTGTAACTTACTAGCAAACCAAACAATAAATATTACTGGCACTACACTGCTTGTATAGTCTTGTGCTAAAAATGGAATTCCAAAAATCTTAATATATACTGGACTTTCTGCAAAAGTACCACCAAATAAAGTCATTAATGGCTCACCAGCTGCTAATGTTGACTTTTGAATGTTTGGATAACAAAGAGCAGCTCCAATTATCATTCCTACAAAGGGATTAAGCTTAAATTTATTTGCAGAAGTATATCCAATTATTATTGGCATAAAATAGAATATTGCATCACCAATTGAATTTAATAAAATATAAGCTCCATCTGTTTGTGCATAAAGGCCAAGGAATACAAATAATGCATTAAATCCCTTAATCATACCTGCTGCTGCAAGGGCTCCTAGGAAAGGTTGGAAACAGCCGCTTATAATATCTATAAGCTTATTAAATGCTCCCTTAGGTGCCTCAACTTCACTGCCCTTATCAATAGAAATATCTGCAACCTTGCAAACTTCTTCAAATACCATAGGTACATGATTACCTATTACTACTTGATATTGTCCTGCACTATGCATTACAGTAACAACACCTTCCATATTTTTAAGGACTTCATCCTTTGCCTTTGATTCGTCTTTAAGTCTAAATCTTAAACGTGTAATACAATGTGTTAATCCGTTGATGTTTTCTTTTCCACCAACATTTTTTACAATTTCCTTTGCTAAATTTTCATACTTGCCCATTTTACTTTCCTCCAATTTCTAGATTATGAAATATGAAGGTTTGGCCAACTTAATGTCACCATCCAAATTAAAAAATAAAAGTAATAAATAATTATTTTTGATTATGTCTGCCCTCCTTTTAAAATTATTTTTATATATAAAAATATATAAATCTTAATTAAGTAATTTAAATAAAAATTAATTTAATATATCTATGTGAATTTGTATCTACTATTTATTTGATTTATAAACTATTCTTTCAATATGAATCTATAATAATATACCGAGTCTTCATCAAAGCTAATTTTAAAATTATATCTAACTATGTTTAATATTTCCTGCATTATCTTAGTTATTTTATAAACCCTTTTTACTTCCTTTTCATTACCATCCATTTCTGCATTTACAATATGAAGGGCAATAAAACCTGCTTCATCCTCTGGTAACCTAACTGAAAATATCTCTTCAATAAGATCTAGAGCTGTAAGACCAATGGGATATTCATCTTTATAAAATCTTTTAATTTCCCAAAGGAGGGCATTTTTTACTTCGATACCTTCTAAAAACCTTGTTATTGCTGTATAAATATGGTCTACCAGAGAAATATAAATTGTATCGTTTAACTTCTTGCCTAATTGTGTCTTTGCAAAGGTTATAATTTTCTCTCCAAGTTCAACATATTCCATTGGAATATCTGATACAAGTTCTTGAAATTTATTATTTATTTCTTTATTAGATAGTAGAAATATTTTATCTATTTTATCCTCTGGAACTTCATCTCCAACCCTTTTCTTATATGCAATACCACAGCCCATGACAATTTTCTCATTGTCATTTTCCTTAATTACAACAGCATTATTATTAAGAATTTTCTCGATTTTCATATTATCCTCCTTTCTTAATTATTTAATCATTCTTGTATAATACAAGAATTTAAGGTAATAAAAAAACCTATTTATATGTAAAATAAGCCCAACAATACTGTCGAACGAATCTCATATAAATAGGTCTAGCTTGTACTTAAACAATCACTATCCATTTACTATAACTTAATATTATCAATTGACTTTAATCTTGTCAACGTTTTCTAAATTATTTTCAAAATTTGAAAAAATATATATTTAGAAACTACTATTTTTAAATTTCTCCTTTTCAATATTTAGAATTTTATTATAGATTTCATCAGTTTCCTTTATTATTGGCAGTACACTATACTCCTCATCTAAAAATATAAAACTAGCAGTTGTATTATCATAATGTCTTAAATATCTAGGAGCTTTTTCATCTATAATGCTATTTCTTGGTCCAACATTGCAAGCTGCTATTATATTATTTCTTCCTTCTTTATACCATTCTTCAAAATATTCATCATAACGCTCTAAAATATCCCTAAACTTTCTTGCTGTCTCTGATTTTTGGCTATAGAAAGCTTCACTATCCTCTTTAATTTCAAGCTTATCTCTTAAAGCTTCACCTCTTTCCTCATATTTTTCATTTGGATAAAGCATTTTAGATATATTGGCTAAAGAACTAATTAAATTTTCTAATGCATAGAAAGTAACATTTGCTCCTCCACCATTAACTGTTAATGAATTGTTTAATATGCCTACAGACATAAAAACATATTCACACTGTCTTTTAATTTCAGCTAAAAAACTGTCAATCATTCTTTCATCGATATTATTCATGTCTTTCTCCCCTAAATTTTACTTATGTACATTATTTCTACTTATAATATCGAACGAATTAAGAATTACTTTATTCTTTATTAGTTTTTTAATAGTCTAACTATATTTTCACTTGTTCTTTCTATATTTTTAGCTCCATTCTTCAAAGCCTCTTCTAAGTCAATAACTCCAGGGAGAATACCAAAAATTGATGTTATTCCTAAATCATAAAGTTCTTCTATACCGTCCCCAACTTTTCCTGCCAAAGCTATTACAGGAATATCATATTTTTTAGCTAGTTTTGCTATACCTGCTATGGTCTTTCCAAACTTAGTCTGGCTGTCTATGCTTCCTTCTCCTGTGAATACATAATCAGCCCCTTGAAGCTTTTCTTCTAATTTAGAATATTTAATAACTATATCTATCCCCTTATTTAGTTTTGCATTGCAAAATCCTACTAGGGTTGATCCTAAACCTCCAGCAGCACCTGCCCCACTTATATTATCTATGTCTATATTAAATTCATCATAAACTAATTTTGCAAAATGTTTTAAATTTGAATCTAATATTTCTACCATTTCCTTAGTTGCGCCCTTTTGAGGCCCAAAAACATAGCTGGCTCCCCTTTCTCCAGTTAGGGGATTATTCACATCACAGGCTGCTTCTATTTCAATATCTCTTATTCTATTATCAAAATTTGATAAATCTATTTTTGCTATCTTATTTAATTCTCCACCACCAAAGGCTATTTCCTTATTTTCCTTATCTAAAAATCTTGCTCCTAAGGCCTGAAGCATGCCAACACCTGCATCATTTGTCGCACTTCCCCCTAGGCCTATTATTATTCTATCTACTCCCTTATCTAAAACTGCTTTAATTAATTCTCCAGTTCCATAAGATGTTGTTAACATTGGATTTCTTTTTTCTCTTTCTACAAGATGAAGGCCGCTGGCCTCTGCCATTTCTATAATTCCTGTCTTATTATCTCCTAATATTCCATACCTTGCCTTAACCTTATTTCCTAAAGGTCCTAAGACTTCCTTATAATATATCCTTCCATTTGTAGCATCAACTAAGGATTGAAGAGTTCCTTCTCCTCCATCTGCCATTGGAACATAAATACATTCTGCATCTTGAATTGCCTTTTTTATTCCTTTCTCCATGGCTAAACAGACTTCCTTAGCAGTCATGCTTTCCTTAAAAGAATCTGGTGCTAATATAAACTTTTTCATTTTATACCTCCAACTATTTCTAATATAAATAGATAAAATCACTCAGAAAAATATTCCTCCGAGTGATCATATCTTATAATTAAAGGGCTGATTTAACTGCTGATGCTATTGTATCAACCTTTGGACCATATATAACTTGAATATGAGTATTTGATGTCTTTACTATACCAACTGCTCCTGTTGCCTTTAATTTAGCTTCATCAGTTTTATTCATATCCTTTATATCAACCCTTAGTCTAGTAAAGCAGTTATTTACTTCTACTATATTTTCACGTCCACCTAAGGCTTCTATAATTAATTCTTCCTTGCCATTTAAATTTCCTTTATTTTCTTCAGAAACTGAAGCTTCAGCCTCATCTCCTGCTTGAATTTGAATATTTTTCTTAGTTAAGTACCACTTGAATACGAAGAAATATATTAGTGCATAAACTAAACCAACTATTACTGTATAAATCCAATTAGATCCAGGAACCATTACTCCATATACAAGTAAGTCTATTATACCACCTTGAGTATTTCCTATACCTACATTTAATATTGCCATCAACATAAATGACAATCCAGCCATTACTGAATGGAATAGGAATAAGAATGGTGCTACAAATAGGAAGGCAAATTCTAAAGGTTCAGTAATTCCTGTTGTAAAGGAAGCTAAAACTCCTGCTATAAGTAATGCCTTAACTGCCTTTCTTCTTTCTGGCTTAGTAGTTTTATATATTGCATAAGCTGCTGCTGGAAGACCAAATACCATATATGGAATTTTACCTTGAGCCATATAAACTGTAAATTGTTTTAATTCACTGATATCAACAGTTCCGAAGAATTGGAAGAATATATTCCAAACTCCTTCTACTCCTTCATAAACTCCGCCTACTGCTGTAGTTCTGAAGATACCATTTAATATATGATGTAAGCCTGTTGGAATTAGTAATCTTTCAAAGAAACCAAATAGGAATACTCCTAAATTACCTAGGCTGGCAATACCATGACCAACTGAGTTGATTACATTTGAAATAGGTATCCAGATAAAAGGTAAGATTTGTCCAAGTAATGTAGCACATAAAACAACGACAATTGATACAAATCTCTTTCCACCAAAGAAGGCTATTGCTACAGGTAATTCTATATTATAATAACGGTTATGTAAGTAAGAAACTAATATACCAGCTATCATACCGCCTATAGCACCCATTTCTAAAGTGTCTGCAATACCAAGAACAGTTCCTAAACCTGTTTCACCAAAAGTTATTAAGCCTGATGTAATTAAGTTTGAGGCACTCCAAGCCATAATATAATAACCAATAAAACCTGCCATAGCTGCAATATGCTTTTCCTTTTTAGCTAGGCCCATAGAAATTGAAATTGCAAATAATACCGGTATTAAATCGAATACTTTAACACTCATTGATCTTATTAGAAATAGCACATAATAAATGTACTCGTTTTCTAAAAAGGGTAAAAATGCTTGTACTTGTGGTCTTGATAGTGCAGCTGTTAAACCATAAAGAATCCCTACTGCTGCTAAAGTTGCAATTGGAAGCATCAAGCTTCTACCAAATGCCTGGAAAAAATTCATTATTTTTTGTTTACGATTCATTTTCTTTCCCCCTATATTTAAGAATTAATTTTACAAGAAAGATATTGTGAATAATATCTTTCTTGTGATTTTATTAATTTAATTCTGGCCAGTAGCCTTTATTAGCTTCTATTAACTCATCTAGAATTTTGCGGGCTTTTTTGCCGTCAACAATTGTTCTATTTAAAGTTAATGCCTTTAAAGCCTTGTTGTAGGACTTTTCAAAATATGCATCAACTGCTAGTTTTTCATAAGCTAACTGCTGCTCTATCATTCCCTTATAGAAAGTATCTATCTTTCCAACTCCCATTGGTCTAGGTCCATTTGCTCCTAATAAGGCTGCTACCTCTACCATTGCATCATCTTGAATATTAGAAATTAAGCCGTTATTTTCAACTATCACGATATATTGTCTGTTTCTATTATGAGCAATAGATTCAGCTACTTCTACAATCATGTCTCCATGAGCATCATTATGAACTACATTTGTTGCTGCTGCAGTTCCAGCTTCTACAACCCTCCTGCATTCTTCAAATACTCTCTTTTCACGGTTGGCCATAACTTCATTTGCTCTTGTGAAGTTTGGATCTTGCTTTGAAACCTTATATTCTGGATAGTAGTAGTATTGAAGATATGTATTTGGAAGATATTCTGGATAATCTATTAGCATCTTTTCAACCATAGCATAAGTATCTAGCCAAGATTGATCTCTTTGTTCTGCATCTACTGGCTTAAATCCATTTTTATAAACCATTTCCTTAATTACAGGAACTAAATCTATACCATTCTTATCATATAGGTGAGTAAACCAGCCAAAATGATTTAACCCAAAGTAAACTGGTTCAAATTCATATGGATCCATATTTAGTAATCTTCCGTAAGACCTTAATAAGTTAACTGGCTGGTCGCATATATTTAGTATTTTCTTATCATTTGGAAATACTCTATTTAATGCTTCTGCAACTATAGCTGCTGGGTTTGTGTAGTTAATTATCCAAGCATCCTTAGATCTTGCTCTTACATCATTAACCATCTCTATCATATCTCTTATTGAACGTAAGCCGTAAGCAAATCCTCCTGCTCCACAGGTTTCTTGTCCTACACATCCGTATTTAAGTGGAATTTTTTCATCTAATTCACGCATCTTATATCCGCCAGTTCTCATTTGACAGAAAACAAAATCTACATCCTTATAAGCAACTTCCTTATCTGTTGTATATTCAAATTGTAAATCTGGATAATTTTCTTTGAAAAAAATCTTTGCAAATTCTCCTATTACTGCTTGACGTTCAGCATTTATATCAAATAATACCAACTTATTTAATGGAAATTCATTTTTCTTTTTTGAAAGGCTGCTTAAAAGGCCTGGTGTCCAAGTACTTCCTCCGCCTACTATTACAACATTATATTTTTTCATTTTTAATTCCCCCTTGTTTTATTACAAAGCTATTTTTTATCTTAAGTTATTATTTTGTCTCTCAAGAAACATCTTTAATTTGTTTACAGCTTGAGTTTAACTTCTTATGATAACTTTTTCAATAAATCTCAAGCCTTTAGTAGCGTATTAAGCCTTTTGTCAAATGTTTCATCTAATGTAATTTATAACAGCTGGCATTTTTACTAGCTTTAGGGGGATTATAAAAATCTATGTCAGATATTTAAAATATTAAGATTTCTCCTTTCTACAAAGCGATTTATTATAACATGTAATATAAATAAAACTGGAATTCTTGATTTCATATCATAGGGGAACTTACTATCTTCATTTACATAAACCCTAAAATTAATATCTGCAATTTCAGAAATTTCATTATTGTCTATGTTGGTAATTGCTATTATTTTAGCTCCTTTACTTTTTGCTATTTGGATCATTTTTAAAACTTGATGTGTTCTCCCACTTAAACTGGCAACAAATAAAACATCCTTTTCTGTCATGGCTTCAGCTGCTAAGTAGGCAATGTGAGTATCTTCATAACAAATATTAAGTCTATTACAGGTTAATAAATATTTAGATATATATTGAAGGGCTGTGCTTGTTAATCCCTTGCCAAAAAAGTGAACATTTCTATTTTCAAGCAGCAAGTCAACAACCTTATCTACATCTTCCTCTGAAATTAAGCTGCTGGTCTGTTTAATTTCATAAAGATAGATGTCCTTTACCTTTTCAAGGCTGCTAAGTTCCTTAACTTCAATTTTTTCATGCTTCAGCTCTTCCCTTATTTTATATTTAAGCTCTGCAAAGCCTGATAAACCTATCTTCTTACATAACCTAATTATTGTTGCTGTAGATATAAAGGTATTTTTTGAAAGCTCCTGAACGCTCATATCAAGGACCTTTCTTTTATTTTTCTCGATATATTTTAAAACCTCAATTTCTGAATTGCTTAAGCTGTTTAAAATATCACTATTTAACCCCTTTATCACCTTAATCATCTCCTAATTTATTATTTTGAACTCTATTAAATAAAATTATTTAAAAATATATTAACATAATATTCTTTATAATGAACCCTTTAAGGAAGTTTTAATTTTTAGCTTTACTAATTTATATAAATAGCAATTTTCAAATTTTAACATTTAAGTAAAAATATATTGTATAATTAAAATAAATAAAAGATTCGTAATATAAAAGGAGAAAAGACTATGAAATTTAAAATTGGAAACATGAACTCACAAAAGATAATAAATAATATCTTTACTACTGCTTTAATATACTTCATAATTATTATACTTAAATTATTTATGGATTTGTCGATTATTCCTGGAAAGGCTGTAGCTCCTGAAATGGTTAAATTCTACAATATTATTCACTCAATAAAAACTATAATGACACCTATTCTAGGAATAATTTTATTTAAATTAATATGTGAAATATTATATAAAATCCTTAAAGCCTGCGAAATAATTATTCAAAATGATAATAATAAAAATGATTAATTAATATAAAATCAATTTTAAGGAGGATGAAAAATGTCAGAAATACATAAGAATAATGACTTTAAAGATATAAATGAAGGCAGACGTTCAATACGTATATACGATAGCAGCGTAAAGATAAGTAAGGAGGAAATGACTCAAATTATTAATGAGGCAGTAAAGGCTCCTTCATCAATCAACATGCAGCCTTGGAGATTTGTTGTAGTAGAATCAGAGGAAGGCAAGGAAAAGTTACGACCTTTAGTTAGGTTTAATATTAATCAGTTAGAAACTTCTGCAGCCATGATAATAATTTTTGGAGATTTGCAAAGCTTTGATTATGCAGAAAAAATCTATTCAACAGCTGTTGAAAAAGGCTATATGCCTCAAGAAGTTAAGGATAAGCAATTAAGTACCTTTTCTAAGTATTACGAAACTATGAGCAGGGAAAAGAATATAGAAACTGTTTTAATAGATTGCGGCTTAGTTGCCATGAATTTAATGCTAGTTGCCAGATCTCACAGCTATGATACAAATGCCATCGGCGGCTTTGAAAAAGATAAAATTGCAGAAGCAGTTGGATTAGATAAGGATAGATATTATCCCGTTATGATTGTTGCCATAGGTAAAGCTAAGGATCCGGGATATCCTTCCTACAGACTACCTGCCGAAGAAATTACAAGCTGGTTATAAATATAAGTTAAAAAGACAGATTCATAATGAATCTGTCTTTTTTATCCCCTCTTATTTTAAATACCAGTATTCCTTATTGTGTTCCATTAAATCATCTAAAACTAATTTAGCCTTTTCTGGATTTACTACTGTTCTATTTAAGGTTAATGCTTGTAAAGCCTTAACATAATTTTGCTCTAAGCATGCTTCTACTGTTAAGCGTTCATAAGCATGTTGACCTTCCATAAGTCCCTTATAGAATGGCTTTATTTCACCATATTTATAAGGATGAGCTCCGTCTTTTCCAACTGTTCCTGATACTTCAACTATGGCATCTTCACTGAAGTTTGTTATTATTCCATTGTTTCTGCTCATTAGTATGAATTCATTATTTAGATCATAGGCAATTGATTCAGCTAATTCAACCATTAAATTACCAAATACACTGTCACTAATGATTTCTATATCTTCAATATTATCTGTTCCTACAGCCTTGCTGCAGATTTCCCAAATTTCTTTTTCCCTGCTGTCTCTTGCCTCGTCTGCTCTAGTATAGTTTGGATCACTTTCTGCAACTATTTCTTCTGGGAAGAAGTAATATTGTAGATAAGTTGTTGGAATATATTCATCAAAGAATTTTAAATATTTATTTACTCTTAGGTAAGTATCTAACCAAGATTTTGATCTTTGTTCTGCATTATATGGTTTAAAATCATGGTCTCTTAGGTAATTTCTTAATTTTTCAAAATGGTTGTTTCCATGAATATCCCATAGATCTGTGAACCATCCAAAGTGATTTAAACCAAAGTAAGTTGCTCTTAAGTCATGTTGTGGAACTCCTAAAATTTTGGCAAAGGATCTCATTAGAGAATATGGCTGGTCACAAAGATTTAATATTCTCTTATCATCTGGGAATACTTTATCTAAAGCTAAGGCTACTATTGCTGCTGGATTTGTATAATTTAATATCCAGGTATCCTTTGAATGCTTACGCACTTGCTTAACCATTTCAATCATTGCATTTATAGATCTCATTCCATAAGCAAAGCCGCCAGGTCCGCAGGTTTCTTGCCCTACTAAACCGTATTTTAGAGGAATTTTTTCATCAAGACTTCTCATTTCCCCCTTACCTACACGCATTTGGCAGAATACATAATCTGTTCTTTCGTAAGCTACATCTGGATCTGTTGTAAATACAACTTCAGTTTCTGGACAAAAGTGCTTAAGCACTAATCTTATATAGTCCTCCATCTTTGATGTTCTTTCAGTATCTATATCATAGAAGATTATTTTCTTTAAAGGAAATCTATCCTTCATTTTAACTAAACTTCCAACTAAGGCTGGTGTTCTTGCGCTTCCTGCTCCAGTTACTGTTATAATATTGCTACTTCTCATATCTAACTCCACCTTTTCTTTAAAAAATTTGTTATTTTATGGTTTTATTTACTTTGCTAGTTCTTCATCCACAGCATTTCTAACAAATTCAACTAATGGTCCATAAACTATGTGAATATGTTTTGGTGCTGGGAAGAAAATACCTGTGCATCCTGATTCCTCTAATATCTTCTTGTCAACTTCTTTAACATCTCCTAAGTCTATTCTTAACCGTGTAATACAGTTATCAACATTCTTAATATTAGCTTTTCCACCTAGTGCCTTAACAACTAGTTTTGCTATTTCATCATATCTCTTTTCTTTGATTAATGTGTTTTCAACTGAAGGTACATCTTCTCTACCTGGAGTTTTAAGATCTAATTTTAAGATCATAAACTTAAAGATAAAGTAAGTTACTACTGCTAAAACTAATCCTATAAGTACAAAACTTAGCCAATTTGTCCTTTCATATAATAAACCAAAGATTGCAAAGTCAAATATTGTTCCTCTTATGTATCCAATACCAACATTTGCAAAGGATATTGCCACTGCCCCTATACCAACTATACATGCATAGATAACATATAATAGTGGTGAAATAAATACGAAGGAGAATTCTAGCGGTTCAGTAACATTACCTAGTAATGCTGTTAGCACGCAAGTTAACATTAAAGATTTAACCATTGGTTTGTTTTCTTCATGTGATGTTCTGTACATTGCTAAAGCAATTGCTGGGAAGGCAAATAGTGTTACTAACATTTGTTGTTGTGCCATAAATCTAGTTAATTTAGGTATCATGTTCCAGTATTCACTGTCTGGTCCTAAATTGAATAGGATTTCATTTAAGGTTGGTACAACCCCTACATAAGTTTCTCCATTGATTACATAGCTTCCACCAGCTTCAGTAAATCTAAATAATGCATTCCATAAGTGATGTAATCCAAATGGTATAAATAATCTTTCACCTGCTGCTGTAAAGAATGGTCCAACTGGACTTAAGAATACTACTGATAGATGAGTTAATAATCCAACTGCTGCTTCCCAAATAAATGGAATTCCTAAACCTATAGCTATCATTATTCCCATTGTTATAATAGGAACTGATTTTTTACCTGCAAAGAAAGCTAATGCTATTGGTAATTCTAATTTATAGAACTTATCAGTTGCCCAGGCTGCTACTCCACCGGCAATAATTCCACCAAGGGCATTAACATTCATTGTTTGAATTCCTAGAACTTTTATTTGTCCAAATTGACTCATAACTTCTGGATCAACTAATTTACCTGTTACAGTAAGCCATACATTCATTGTTATGATTAAAATCATATAACCAAGGACTGAAGCAAAAACTGCAATTCCCTTGTCCTTTTTAGACATACCATAAGCAACACCCATAGCAAATAATAAAGGTATATTATCAAAAATAGCACTTGCTATAGTTCTTATACTAACTAAAATTGTATTAATAGTTTCATTACCTAATACCGGAAATCTAGCAATCATATATGATTGAACAAGAGCTCCTGTTATACCTAATATCATACCTACTGGAGCCATAACTCCGATAGGAAGCAATAAGGTTCTACCAAATTGTTGAATTTTTTGGCTTAATTCTTTTCTCATTACCTTTCCTCCATTTACCATCTTAATTAATATACGAAATATGATTTCTTTTAAGAGCGCCCTTTTCGTTTTTAATTTTATATTTAAACTTAAACATTTACAATAAGTTTGAAGGATACTCTTTTCCTATCTAAATACCTAGGTCAGGCAAAATGACCTAGGTCAGATACAAAAAAATAGCCCTAAACTAGAGCTATTTTTTGATATATTCTTTAATTGTATTCACAAGCATCTCAATGACTAGAAAAATCCCTATTCTAGAACTGCTGTCATTAAATTTAGTCTCTGTTTCGTCAGATACACAGGCAAAGGTATAATCGCTTATCTTTGCCAGTTCATTTGTACCAAAGGAAGTTATTGCAACAGTTTTACATCCCTTCATCTTGGCAATATTAGCGATTTCTAATATCTTGCTTGTCTTACCTGATAGGGATATTAATATCACCATTTCATCCTTTTCTAAGGTGTTACCAACAATGGTCGATAAGTTATAGTCCTGAACAAAAATACACTTAATCCCTAAGGTTAAAAGCATATGGTTTAAATGGTGTCCTGCAGCCTTGCTTGTTCCTCTTGCAAAGACATAGACAGCTTTAGCCTTTATTATTTCCTTTGCAATATTTTTATATAAAGCTATATCTATAACCTTAAAGGTTCTTTCTATATTTTCCTTTAAGCTGTACTGCAAGTCCTCTAAGACTTTATTTGAATTTTCGCTATTATAAGAAGTTTTTAAATAATATTTCAAATCTGAAAAACCTTCAAAACCTAACTTTTGAGCTAAGTTTATTATTACAGTCTTTGATGTAAAGGTTGCTTTAGCCAGGTCATTTATCTTCATTGTCATAACCTTTTGTTCATTGTGATAAATGTAGGTAAAAACCTTTTGCTCACTATTTGTTAAAGTATTAAATAACCTAGCTAAATTTTCCATAATAACTCCTTTTACTTTCTAAATTTATATACTACATCACAAACTAAGTCAACAACTCTCTTATCAAAGACGCTAGGTATTATATAATCTGGGTTTAAGTCAGCATCATCTATGCATCCTGCAATTGCCCTTGCAACTTCCAGCTGAATTTCTTTTGTTATTTTATTAATACGTGCCTTTAAAGCTCCCTTAATTATCCCTGGAAAAACTAATAAATTATTTATTTGATTAGGATAATCGCTCCTTCCAGTTGCTATAACCTTTACATTAGCTTCACGAGCTGTTTCAGGCATTATTTCTGGAGTTGGGTTTGCTAAGGCAAATATGATAGCGTCCTTATTCATTGACAAGGCCATTTCCTTAGTTACAATATTAGCCGCACTAACTCCTATAAAGGCATCAGCCCCTGCTAGGGCATCCTTTAATGTGCCTTCTTTACCCTTATTGAATTTATCGGCACATTTCCTTTGATAGTCGTTAGAAGCGTTTTCATGAGTTATTATACCATACCTGTCACAAATTACAATGTTCTTAAAACCTGCTTCATAAATCAAGTTTGATATGGCAATGCCTGCAGCTCCAGCTCCATTAACTACAATTTTCATATCATAATCCTTCTTAAGAAGCTTCTTAGCATTTAACAAGGCTGCTAAGGTTACTATGGCTGTCCCATGCTGATCATCATGAAAGACTGGTATATCGCATATTTCATTTAATCTTTCTTCTATTTCAAAACATCTTGGAGCACTTATATCTTCTAAATTAATAGCCCCAAAACTTCCTTCTAAAAGCTTTATTGTATTAACTATTGTATTTACATCCTTATCCTTTATGCATAATGGAAAGGCATCTACCCCTGCAAATTCTTTAAATAATACGCATTTTCCTTCCATTACAGGCATAGCTGCTAGTGGTCCAATATCTCCTAAGCCAAGAACAGCACTGCCATCAGTAATAACTGCAACTAAGTTGCCCCTTCTTGTATATTCATAGGATAAATTCTCATCTTTTTGAATTTCTAAGCAGAGATGGGCTACTCCAGGAGTATAAGCTACTGCTAAATCTTCATTATTTTTTATATCGCATCTGCTTATTACTTCAATTTTACCCTTCCATTTGCTATGTGCTTCTAAGCTTTTTTCTTTCATATCTATCACTCTCCTCATTTGTATAATAGGTTCTCTTCCCTTTTATTTCAATAGTTTGAGGCAATTTAAGACCTAAGTAACTTTTTATATAAATCCTATTATAATTCAATTATTTTCAAAAAATGAAATAATTATATATGTTCTTGTCTTTATTAATTAATAATTATATAATAATGTTTTGTAGTTATGAAAACTCTTATAAAAGATACACATTTATATAAATTTTTACAAAGGGGGAATGTTTATGACAAAAGATATGACAAGAGGAAATCCAATAAAGTTAATCTTAACCTTTTCTCTTCCACTACTTATAGGTAATATTTTTCAACAGTTTTATAACATGGCTGACACTATAATAGTTGGTAAGTTTTTAGGGGTTAATGCCTTAGCTGCAGTTGGTTCTACTGGCGCCCTATCCTTTTTAGTAATTGGATTTGTTATTGGATTAACTGGAGGTTTTGGAGTATTAGTTTCTCAAAAATTTGGTGCAGGCGATGAAGAAGGAGTAAAAAAAGCCTTTGCAAGTTCCCTAATTTTATCTGCTATTATGACTGTAATAATTACAATTATCAGTGTAATTACTGTTAAGCCTCTTCTAATACTTATGAATACACCAGATAATATTTTAGATGATGCTCTAGCTTACATTATTGTGATTTATGCAGGTATTGCTGCAACTGTATTTTGTAATATCCTTTCCAGTGTTCTAAGAGCCCTTGGAGATAGTAAAACTCCATTATATTTCTTAATTATTTCTTCACTTTTAAATATAGTTTTAGATATTGTATTTATAAGAAGCTTTGGAATGGGTCCAGAAGGAGCAGCTTATGCAACTGTTATTTCCCAGGGAATTTCTGCAATTTTATGTATGATATATATAGTAAAAAAATTTCCAATCTTAAGATTAAAGAAAGAACACTGGAGAATAGACCCTAATTATGCAAAAACTCAGCTAAGAATTGGTATTCCAATGGCCCTTCAATTTGCCATAACTGCTGCTGGTGCTGTTATTCTACAAGCTGCCCTAAATGGCTTTGGTTCAATAAAAATAGCAGCTTATACTGCAGCCTTAAAGGTTCAGCAAGTGTTTATGCAGCCTTCTATTTCCTTTGGAGTTACAATGGCTACCTATGCTGGCCAAAACCTTGGAGCTGGAAAAATAGATCGTATAAAGGACGGAGTTAAAAAGGGAGTTATTATAAGCATAATAGTAAGTATAAGCTCTACCCTTATAGTTTTAATATTTGGAACTGCCTTTATAAAGATGTTTGTAAGTGCTAATGATGTTGAAGTAATAGAAACAGCAAAACATTACTTAAATACAGTTTCTATCTTCTATATACCTTTAGGCTTAATCTTTATATTTAGAAACACCCTTCAAGGTATTGGAGATAGTTTTGTACCTATGATGGCTGGCTTTGCTGAAATGGTAGCTAGAACAGTAGTTGCCTTTACTCTTCCAAAGCTATTAGATTTTACAGGAATAGCTTTAGCTGATCCTGTTGCTTGGATAGCTGCTGCTGTTCCTTTGACACTTACTTATATCAAGAGAATAAATTCAATGATGAAAGAAAAGGAATTAAGTCCAGCAACTGAACAATAAAAAAGAAGAGCCTTGCTGCTCTTCTTTTTTATTTTAATTTTACAGTATGACTTTACTAAATTATCTTTCTTATCCTGCTATTAAGCTGTCTTTTTTAGAATTATTAATTAAAGAAGATCCTCCAATTAAAGATAGGGCAACTACAGCTCCTCCAAAAATCCCTGATAAAGATGTTCCAAAAGCAGTATCAGAATTTTTTAAAGAATAGTCTGGCAGAATTGCAATAGCTTTTTGGAAGCTATCAAGTTTTTTATAAAACTCGCTAGAACTTTCTATTTCTATAGAGCCAGTAATTTTACTTATGGACCATTCAAGACCATCTGGATATTCAGAGCCTGCTAAAGAAAGAGCTCCTGCAGTTAATATTGCTGTTGCTGAAAGAGCAGCAATTAGTTTATTAAAGGATAACTTAGCCTTTTTTTCTTCCTCTCTCTTTCCTCCCCAGATTAATTCTGCTCTTGCTTCATATACAAAGGAAAGCACTCCCGCAGTTATAAAGCCTTCTACTAGGCCAATTGCCAAATGAATAGGCTGAATTACGGATATAAAATCAACAAAAGGTAATTGAGAATTTCCTGAAGCTAAGGCTTCAAGAGCTACAGAGAAGGCTCCAAGCTGTAAGCTTATTATTGAAGCTATAATAGATGCTATAATAATCCTCTTCTTTGATACTCCCCCCTTCATAATAGGCTTCCATATGAAAAGTCCTCCAACAATACAGCTATAAAAGGCAATATTCCATATATTACAGCCTAAGGCTAAAATTCCCCCATCTGCAAAGAGCAAAGCTTGTACTAGTAATATTCCAGCCATGGTTAAGAAAGCCGCATAAGGTCCTAATAAGGCAGTTAGTAATATTCCTCCGCAAAGGTGGCCTGAAGAACCTGTTCCTGGGATTGTAAAATTAACCATTTGGGCTGCAAAAACAAAGGCTCCAGCAGCTCCCATCATTGCAGTCCTTTCTGGACTATTTTCTAATTTAATCTTTTTTATTGAATATCCTGCTACCGCCGTAGAACAGGAATACATTAGCCCTGCGACTGCTGGACTAATAAGGTTATTTACCATATGCATTTTATCTCCTCCTTTTATCCCTTTCTCCCCTATTCTAAATAGTTAAATAGACATACTCTTTATTTCCTTATATTGTTTTAAGTCAACATACAATTCTTCTAAATATGGATTGCGCTTTGTTTTCTTGATCTTATAGAGCATATAAATAGTTACAGCTACATTAGCAATAAGAGCTAATAAACTTATAATAAATAACCAGCTTTCACTATAACTTGATGCTACTGCAAATTTACCTTCATCAATAAAGGATGGAAAGGTTTGGGCAAACATGCACCATAGTGCTAGAGTATGGGCCCTATGTTGAAGCCAGGCTCCCTTTCCAACAGTGAAGGCACATAAAGTTGGAGCAAGAAGTAAGGCAAAACCGCAATACCAGGAATGACCAGGAAGGCAGTTATAGGTATAGGCAAAATTCCATAGGTCATAGGCTAAAATCCAAAACCATAGCATATCTGGCCAAAGCATGTCTTGACTCTTATCCTTAGCTGTCTTTTTACGAATACAAATTCCTACCCAGCCGCTTATAGTTATAATATTTAAGATACCAGCCAAGGCATTCATATAATTCCATGACCCTCCCAATACATACATATTTCCATCTGTAAGAATTCCGCCTCCAGTATATTTAAGGCCGATTTCAATATCACGAATTACTGCTTCAAGAATATTAATTGCTAAAATCAATGGAGGAAAGGCAAGGAAAATTTTTCTTCTTCCCCCTTTTAAATACCTTATGCACCAAAAGCCAATACAGCCTGCTGTTGAGGAATATACCTTTGCTAAATGGAACCAATCTGTATAAGTCTTATCCTTTAAGACTGTAAACCATAAAACTGAAAGGACTGTTGGCAGAATAACAAAACAAATAAAGCCGCAAATTTTAGACCGCCTTGATATTTCATTTAATAAAAATAAACTTAGAAATACTGCTATCCAAACAAACCATACAGAAGCAAAGCTAGCTCCTGCTTCATAATTAAAAGTAAACATATTCCAACCCTCTTTATTAATTATTTTTAATCTTAATAACAGACAATTTCCTTAATAAAAAACTCCCTGCCCCCTAGTATTTCATAGTTTTTACTATTACATTTGGGGCATATTCCTTTGTTCTTAATTAAAGCAAAAACCTTATTACAATCTTTACATAAGGCGTTGGCAGGCAGTACTTGTATTTCTAGTTTTGAATCTTCTAAGATGCTTCCTTCTATTGCTGCTGGATATAGATTTTTCATATATCTAGGAACTACAGAGGAGAGTTCCCCTATCTGTAAGACTAGAGTTTCAATTTTCTTTACATCATTTTCCCTTGCAAACTTTTCTACAGTTTTAACCACCTCAAATAAAACACCTATTTCATGCATATAAACTCTTCTCCATACTAAATACTATCTGCTCCTCTTTAATACTTTCTTAGCCTTTTTAAGGACAATTCTTCCCTTACGCTTAATAACATTTTTAATAACTACTGGCTTTAGATCTTCAAAGGCAACCCCTTCTGCATCATATTTTCTAACGAGGGAAATGGCATCAAATTTACATCTTGTTGTGCAGGCACCACAGCCTACACATAAGAATTCATCAACAACCGTTGCTCCACAGCTTAGGCAGCGCTCTGTTTCCTTTTTAAGCTGTTCTTCTGTAAAGGTTAGTCTTAAGTCCTTAAAGCTTTCCCTTGCCTTTTTACCATCTACATGATTTGTCCTCTGCCTTGGAATATTATCATAGCCTTCAAGAAGAATATTCTCCTTATCAAAGGCCTTATATTTCCTTCTGTCACGGCCTATTACTAGGCTTTGACCTGGATGAACAAAGCGATGAATGGAAATTGCCCCTTCCTTTCCTGCCGCTATGGCATCAATAGCAAATTTAGGCCCTGTAAATACATCTCCTCCTACAAAAACATCCTTTTCCTCAGTCTGATAAGTAAAGGAATCTGCCTTTACTGTATTATTAGGATTTAATTCTATCTTGCTGCCTTCAAGGAGACCGCCCCAGTCAATAGCTTGTCCAACAGAAAGAATTATTGTATCAGCCTTAACTGTTATAGTTTCTTCCTCATCATATTTTGGATTAAATTTATTATTTTCATCAAAGACTGAAAGGCACTTTTTAAATTCTATTCCTTTTACCTTTCCATCTTCTGTTATTATTCTCTTTGGTCCCCAGGAGTTGTTTATCATAATTCCTTCAGATAAACTTTCTTCAATCTCTTCCTCTAAAGCTGGCATTTCTTCTGGCTTTTCTAAGCAGTAGATGCTAATCTTCTTTCCTCCAGCCCTTACTGCTGTTCTTGCTACATCTATGGCAACATTGCCTCCTCCTATTACAACTACATCTTCCTTAAGCTCTAGCTTTTCCCCTAAATTAACCTTTCGCAAGAAATCAATTCCTGAAATAACTCCTTCTGCCTCTTCTCCCTCTATTCCAAGCTTCCTTCCTGCCTGAGCACCAATTGCTATATAAAAGGCTTCATAGCCTTCCTCTCTTAAATCTTGCAATCTTAAATCCTTACCAACTTCAATTCCTGTTTTAAATTCAACTCCCAATTCTTTTAGGATATTAATTTCAGCCTCAACTACATTTTTTTCTAATCTAAAGGACGGAATTCCTAAGGTAAGCATACCCCCTAAGACCCTTTCCTTTTCAAATACTGTTACCTTATAGCCCTCAACAGCCAAGTAATAAGCACAGGAAAGGCCTGCTGCTCCAGAACCTACTACTGCAATTTTTTTATTATAGTTATTTTTTATCTTAGGAATAAATCTGTGTTCTGCATTTAAGTCCTGTTCTGCAATAAATTTCTTTATTTCATCTATGGCAATAGGGTCATCTATCTCTCCCCTAGTGCAGGCTGATTCACATTTTCTTGGGCATATCCTTCCACAGACTGCTGGGAAAGGATTTTCCTTTTTAATTAATTCTAAGGCCTCCCTATATCTTCCCTGGGAAGCTAATTTTATATACCCTTGAACTGCTATATGGGCAGGGCATTCTGTCTTACAAGGACTTGTTCCCCTCTCAGTTACATTTTCCCTATTAATTCTATAGTCTGGATTCCACTTATCAGGTCCCCATTCTGTATCCCTTGGAGTTTCATATTCCTTTTCCTCAGGAGGATTAATTTCACATAATTTTGGTCCTAACTTTAGGGCATTAACTGGACATACTGCCACACATTCTCCACAGGCAACGCATTTATCCTTATTGACTGAAGAAACATAATTTGAGCGGACCATATCAGAATTTTTAAACATTCCAGCAGATCTTAAGGAAAGGCAGGAACAGCCGCAGCAGTTACAAATAGCATGGGTTTTGCCTGAACCATCAAGGTTTGGTATTTGATGCATAAGCCCATTTTCTTCAGCCCTTCTTATTATTTCAAAGGCTTCTTCCCTGCTTATTTGACGGCCTCTGCCTGTTCTAATATAATACTCAGCAGCATGTCCCATTTGAATGCACATGTCTTCTGCCAAGTGGCCGCAGCCTTCTCCCATTACCCTTCTTGATACACGGCAAGAACAGTCTGAAACACTAAAGATAGTATTTTCGTTAAGGTATTTTGAAACTTCCTCATAGGAAGCCCTTCTTGTTTCTCCATCAATTGCCTTTTCTATAGGAATAACTCTCATTAAGCCCACTCCTACTGGAAAGGCTCCTGCTGACTTAGGTCCCCTTACCCTTCCATAAGCTTCAAAGGCCTCTGCAATTTGAGGGTATTTTTCAACATTCTTTTTGTTATTAACCATCATTTCCATAATGCCTGGAACCCAAGTGTCATACCAGAAAGTATCAACTCCATTTATATTGTTAACAAAACATACTCCTACCTCTGCTAATTGGTATAGAAGTCTCTCTGTTTCTTCTACTGATTTGCCGCATTTTGGAGCAAGTTCCTTTGCAGTAGTTTTTTCTCTTATCTTCATGCAAAGAGCAACTTCTGCCATTTCATCAGTTACAACCGGTTCCAAAATTAAATATTCTGGATCTGTTGCCTTTATTTCATTTTTTGAGCCACGCTTCTTTCTGCTTATATGATTAGCCAGATCCAGCACCTTTTCTTTTACCATATAACCCTATCCTCCATTTTTCTTACTTTAGCCTTCATTCCAATTTTTAATTTCCCTGCGAAGCCAGTCTGCAAACTTATCTATTCCTTCTCCCGTCCTTGCTGATATAGGAATTATTTCTGCCTTTGGATTTAACTTCTTAATACGTTCTTTGCAGGCTTCTAGGTCAAAGTCAAAATAATTTAAAACATCAATCTTATTAATTAATACAAGGTCTACAACAGAAAACATTAAAGGATACTTTAAAGGCTTGTCATCGCCTTCTGGAACACTTAAAATCATTATGCTTTTTGAGGCTCCAGTATCAAATTCTGCAGGACATACTAAGTTTCCTACGTTTTCTAAGATTGCTAAGTCAATATCTTCAGTTCCTAGAGCTGTAAGTCCCTGTCTTGTCATATCTGCATCAAGATGGCACATTCCTCCAGTATGCAGCTGAATGACTTTAACACCGGTTTCAGAAATTGTATGAGCATCAACATCTGAATCTATATCTGCTTCCATTACTCCAATTCTTATATCCTTTTTTAAGTTATTTATTGTTTTAGTCAAAGTTGTGGTCTTTCCTGAACCAGGTGAGGACATCACATTTAGCAAGAAAGTTTTTTCCTTTTTTAATTCCTCCCTAAGTAAATCTGCCTGCCTATTGTTATCTTCAAAAACACTTTGCTTTATCTCAAGTACCCTAAATTCCGCCATATTATACCTCCATCAATAAATTTGTTTTTAAAAAATATGCCTTTGATAAAAGCTTAACATTCTAAATTTTATATGTCAATATTTACCAATTACTCCTTTTATACTTTTCTACAAAGCTTTATAAAGTAAAAAAAACTTCAACCATATTAACAATTAAGTTAATTATTGATTGAAGGTATATATATTTATTCTTCCATTGGCAATTTAACTTCAAATACAGTCTTATCATCATCACTATAGGCAGATATTTTTCCACCATGAAGCTCAACAATATTTTTAGTTATTGCTAAGCCTAGGCCTGATCCACCCTTATTGCTGTTTCTTGATTTTTCTATTCTATAAAATCTATCAAATATGTAAGGCAGATCTACTGAAGGTATTGCTTCACCATAATTTATTACCTGAACTACTGCCATATCCTCTTCTGCCCTTGTAACTATATCTACATAATAGCCTTCTTGACCATACTTAATTGCATTGGAAAGGAGATTTTCAAAGACACGAACTAATTTTTCTCCATCTCCCTTTACAATTAATTTATCCTCTGAAAAATTTATCCTTGCCTCCATATCTGCCTTTTTAAATTGATATTCAAAATAAGCAGTTACCTGCCCTACTAATTCAACTAAATTAATAATGCTTTTATTTAATTTAATGCTGTTATTCTGCATTTTGGTAAGCTCAAATAAATCATTAATAAGCAGGCTTAGGCTCTTTGCTTTTTCATAGGCAATACTTGCATAGTATCTAAGACGTACTTCATCTTCATATTTATCCTTATCTATAATTTCTAAATAGCCCATTATTGAGGTTAGTGGAGTTCTTAAGTCATGAGAAACATTGGTTATTAAATCATTTTTTGTTTTTTGAGCTATTCTTTCTTCTATTGTTCTCTCCTTAAGCTTTCTTGAAATACTGTTAATATTATCAGCTAAAATTTTCATATCATTATTTATATCAACTTCTATTAACCTGTCTAAATCACCATCGGCCATTATTTCTGTTTGATCTATTATATCTACCAGACTTTTGGTTCTTCTATAAGTTATTAATAGATAAAAAGAAATATATACTAAAAAAATCATTATATAAGCAAAAATTCCATTAAAAAGAGTATATTTAATGGTACGCCAAAAATCCCAAATATACCAGACCAATGTAGAGGCTGTATATTTATATAAATAATTTAATATATTTTTTGTAAATATGAGAGTTACTAGGGTTAATAATAGGGCATAAATTATATCCATTGCTGAGGATATAAGCATCTTTTTTAATCTTTTATTTTTCAATTTTATATCCAACTCCCCAAACTGTATGAATTATTTTGTTGCCTTCCATATGTTGTTCTAATTTGTCCCTTAATCTGCTTATATGGACCATTACTGTATTATTTGATTGATAATATTTTTCCTTCCATACTTTTTCAAAGATTTCTTCTGTTGTAAAAACCCTGCCCCTATTGCTTGCAAGTAAATATAGGATTTCAAATTCCCTTGCAGTTAGGCCTATCTCCTTATCATCTATTGTTACCTTGTGCTGCATTTTATCTATGACCATTGATTCTATCCTAATTATATTATCTGAAGCCTGCATGCTATTATTCAAAAAGTAGGTTCTTCTAATTAAGGCCCTTACCCTGACTATAAGTTCTAAATGATTAAAGGGCTTGCAGACATAATCATCTGCTCCTGTCATTATTCCCTGAATTTTATCCATATCCTCTGCCTTTGCACTTAGCATAAGAATTGGAATATTATATTTCCCCCTTACCCTTCTGCAGACTTCTAAACCGTCCATCCCTGGCATCATAATATCTAGAACCATTAAATGGATTTCTTCCTTTTCTAATATTTCTAAGGCTTCTTCTCCATTTTTCGCTTTAATTACATCATAGCCTTCATTTAAAAGATTTATCTCTAATAGATCTCTAATTTCCTTTTCATCATCTACCACTAAAATCTTATTTTTCATTGTAACCTCCCATATAGCCTAAAGGCCTAAATATTCTTCTAAGGTGATATTATTCTCATATATATATTTAGCTGCTTCCTTACCAACATACCTAATATGCCAAGGCTCATAGGCTATTCCTGTAATATCTTCCTTTCCATAAGGATATCTTATAATAAATCCAAACTTATGACAATTTTCTTCAAGCCAAATTGCTTCCCTTGAACCCTGAGTTAAAAAATTTTCTTCATTGGTGATATCAATGGCTAAGCCTGTTTGATGCTCACTAAAGCCTGGCTTTGCTACATAGGCTTCTGCCATTTCTTCTCCTTCTGATTTAACTCTTTTTTTATAAATTTTATTTTGAGTTTCATAGGATCTGTATCCAGAGTTTCCTAATAATATTATACCTTCTTTTCTAGCTGAATTTATTAAATTTTCTAAGTCTTCTACAATCCTTTTATCCACATGTTTTTCTTCTCGGCTTATATCACTTGTAAATAAAATATCTGGTATAACTAACTCTTTTGGTTTATAGTCTTTACTTAATCCATAGTTTTTATTAACTAATATTAATAAATTTACTTCCTTTTCTAGTTCTTCCTTTGTATATTCATTAGAATTATTTACCTTAACTATGCCATCATAAAGCTCTGTCCCCTTATTTAAGGGAATTATATTATTTAATATAAAGTAAAAAATAACAGCTATTATAATAAGTATAATTATTTTTCTTATTTTCCTTTTCATAATAATTGCTCCTCTTCTAAATCTCTTTATATAAATCTTAGAAGCTAGAGCTTACAAGTCTTATAAAAATTTCTTACGAAATCTTAAGTTAAAATTATATTTTTATTAAGCTATGTTTTTCTTAGGAGTAATTAGTAGAAAGATAATTTAAGTTCGTCAGCAATCTTAATTTATTACAAAAAAAGGGGCTGTCGCACTAAATAATTAGTGTGAAGCTCCTTTTTGATGAAAAAAATAAATCCCAGACTTTAAAAGTCTAGGATTTATGGTAAAATATTTTTCATGCCTATAAAAAAAATCTTACGA